>Ga0307982_1000084_pt1 | contig 69811 bp, 45 predicted proteins | sample OrgLakmetagen989_FD_201847 | JGI IMG/M metagenome (GOLD analysis project Ga0307982, IMG submission 201847) | Saline water microbial communities from Organic Lake, Antarctica - #989 | ecosystem: Environmental > Aquatic > Non-marine Saline and Alkaline > Saline | place: Antarctica: Organic Lake... | reverse complement strand
GCACCTGCCCGGCGCTGGCTGCACACTTGACTGCTTTGGCCACGGCGGCCCCCGTGGCTGGCGCTGCGGGGTGCTCCAGCATGAAACGCACCACAGCCTCGTTCCCATGCGAACAGGCGCTTTCCAAAAGGACAAGCCCCATTGCTGCCTCATCTGGGCTATGGTCCCCGTCCTCTCTGTACAGCTGCATGAGCTACTGCAGTGTTTCGACGCTGGCCCTGGAGGCTGTGCACATGAGCAAATGAGGGGCATCCAGTGGGCGCAGCACCCTGGGGAGAGGGCCGCCAAGCAGGAACTGCAGCACAGGAAAGTTGTCAAGATATGCAGCTTGGCAGGCGATCCTGCAGCAGAGGTCCTTCTTCTTTGCTGGGGGCATCAGCCGGTCCATGAGGTCCACGTGCAGTGGCATGACTGCTGCGGGGCTATGGCACAGGCTGTTTGCCAGACGCTCAAGGTCAGCTGATGAAAAATTGAACAATGAATCAGGTGTGATTTCGCTCTCAAGCTTTGATGCGATCATTTCCACCTGCTCGGCATCACAACTGCTTGCAATCATGGGGATTGTTTTGTAGTCAGCCTCCTGGCGCTCGGCTGCTCCAACAGCAAACATCCAGCTGTCCACGGCATCGCAAACCTGCAGTGCACCAGGAAAGGCTTCACAGACATCCAGAGCACAATTCAATGTCTTCACGCACCAATTGTTTGCTGCTGTCCATACTTGAGACTTTGTAATTCTGCAACCTGTCCAGCCGCGGGAAATGTCGCCGGTGCGGTAATTGGGGGAGGACCACTCTTTTTCACGCTAAAGGGCGCCGACAGCTGAGCAACTGGCCAACTCAACACACACATTTTCACATATTTGATGCATCGAACTCAACCATTGCTTTCTGCACTCGACCGAACCTACTGCTGCTGGCACCCCTAATCTACGGTGTGGACTCACAGCAATCGCTGGATTCGCCACAAGGGAAATACCATGCTCAACTCACCTACATCAAGCACCCCCCTCACACCCTGCCTCGCTCATCAGCTGGCCAAAGCGCCCCCGCGGCAGCTTGGCTCTCTTTAGCCGATCCCCCGCAGCGCCGCCCGGGGCTGGAGCTGCAGCCCGTGCGGCGTTATCCACTTTCTCCTCGTCTGTCTGCACCACAACACCGGCTTCGAATTTGCGCCGCTTGCACCCTGCCTGCCAGCCAGCCAGCCAGCCAGCTGCAGCGCTGCACTGCCCGCGTCTGCGCTGGCTCGCGGCTGCGCTGGCTCGCGGCTGCACCAGGGTCCACAATACGTGCTGCAGCGGGGAATACGGCCAGAGTGGACAGTGTAGCCTGTACCTATGTGCTGCTGGGTGCTGCACCAGCCATGTGCAGGGGGGTGACAAGGCACCCCCCTGCACATGGGGGGTGCCGATCCACCTAACCAACTGAGGGGTCCTGCTGACCTTGTGGCGCTAGTGTCGGTATAAGCTGCAAGCAGCGTGTGATGCGCGATCAGGGGGGGGGGCAGGTGCGCGCTGCCGAAGCCCAGCCGCTGGCTTCCAGTCCGGGCTGCAACGGTCCGCTGAATGCCGAAACGCGTTCTGACCTGATGGAGGTGGCACGCTGGCACGCAGGAGCGGGGGCTTGTTGTTGATTTCTGAATGGCATGTATGTTTCTCAGGCTAGTACTGCGCGCTCGCATTGTTTCGTTCCATGCAAAGTAACGTATTCTCTGAGAGTGAAGCACGCCCCTCATCTTTCTCAACAATGGTGTGCAAACTTTCAAGGACATCCCCCACTCAATTTATTCTAACCAGTACCCTAACTCCTGTTTACGGGCGATAACACCTGGCCTGCAACAGCAATTGTGGTCATTCGCAGGAAACCGGTGTTGACACAATGTCTAGCCGAAGTGTCGGTAAGCCCAGCCAAGGCACTGGTGATTCGTCTGATTTTGCCATGAAGCAGCCACCAAGAGATATCTTGCCTCCTCCTCCAGCGATTCCGTCCCATATGAAAGATGTGAGAGCTTGATTTCATCGTGCCAGCAAAATCTGAGCTGGACGGATGAAGCGCTTCCGCAGGAATACTTCGATCAACTTCCTGAAGAGCACGAAGAAGTCGTGTACTCTCCCCCACGAACAACAAACCCTGTTCTCCGTGTGATCAACTTGGCGACTACGTATGTCGCTGTACCCATCGCGGTTCGTGAGAAGTGACACGGGAGCTTCTGCAGATTTTTTCTCGTGCATTATCTCTTCTGGTTTCCTTGGCTGCTGGCCACCATTGGCTTCCTGGAGTATGCAGGTGTATGGCAAGCCAAATGGGTGTTTGTTGCCTTTTTGGCTGTCTACATCCCCATTGTGTTCGACGGGTCGGAGTACCGCACAGGCAAAGGGTGGAATGCTGCTCGAATGGGATCCTACTGGCTTGCCGCTCACGACTATGCCAAGGTTGAAATCAAAAGAACGACGCGCCTTGATAGCAAGAAGACCTATCTGTAAGCTTCATGTACGCAAGTGAAGCCTGTCTCGCTCAATTGGCCCTTCGCAGATTCGCTTGGCACCCTCATGCGATTTTGGTGCTCAGCAGAATCTCGGTGTACGGTGGTGCTTTTGAGCGCCTGTTTCCTGGCATTCAGCACCGCACCCTGGGCGCTACACCTATGTTTTACTGGCTGTTTTGCCGCCTTTTCAGCATGTGGATGGGTGCTGTGGACGCTGGCAAGAAAACTGCCACCCGCGTGCTCAAGGCAGGGTACTCCCTGATGGTCTTTCCAGGAGGCTCAAGAGAAATCTTTACAACAGACCCAGAGTGCAACACGGTCACGTTTGTGCTCAAGCCCAGGAAGGGATTTGTGAAATTGGCCCTGCGCCATGGCACCCACCTTGTGCCTGTGGTGGTGTACGGCGAGAAGTATGTGTACTCACGGTGGATTGCTCCCGAGTGGCTCGTGCAGTTCTGCCTGAAACGCTTCAAGGGTTTCCCGCTCTTGGTGTTTTGGGGGCGCTTCTTCACACTGTTGCCCTACCGTAGCCCACTGCGTGTTGTGTACGGAGCCCCCATTGAGGTGAAGCAGGTGGATGAGCCTTCGGCTGAGGACGTGGATGTCCTGCATGCCACGTACGTGGAAGCAGCAAAAGAACTGTGGCATGCCCACAAAGCGTGGGGCTATGGCTCGGCAGAGAAGGCTGCCAAGGAGGAGTTGATCATTCAATAACATCTACGATGGCTTGAAGAGTGTGCGGCGTAGAATTTTAGCCGGTACATGATTGAGGAAGCTGTCGTCTAGATATATCTGAGGCTGTATTTGCACTATTTAAACAGCTACTTGTGCATGCCATCAATAGGTGGCCCATCCAGGTCATTGTGTGCCCAGGTGCTTAGGTACCACCTGGGCACCTGCCCACCTGCTCAGGTGGGCAGTACGAGGTACCAAGGCTGGTAGAGCTGCCCAGGTGCTGTGCAACGCACCTGCAGGTGCCAGGTGCCTGGTGGGAAGCAATTACAAGCGCCAAGTCCGCATCTGGAGTCGTGCTGCTCAGGTGCTTGGGTGTTGTTTGAAATACCATGGACTTTCATGAGCTGCAGATCCCCCCCCTGCCTACCTAGTAAGTCTTACTAGGTGGCTGTTGGCAGATTGCAGCGCGTTCTTGGAAAGCATACTGCCCAGGTGAAGTGCTCAACCCTAAAGCTGTCAGTTTCAAAAACGGCAGAGAGCAGTGACATTGGGCATGAGCATTTCAGATGGCAAATAATTGTTTGGGCACCCGGGAAGGAGGTTGAAGGCAGGGCTTCTCAGATTTGAAAAGCAGGTTAGTCTGTTGGAGCCCCACCTGAGCACCCTGCCTGAGGGTTGTTGCTGGAAGCTAAAACACGCGTTTGTCATCTGCACGAAAATGCCCAGCAGGTGGCTTTCAGCAACACCCCCCTTGCCTGCCCCTCTTGGTTGGGAGACCGCATGCGGAGGTGAAATCCCCCTACACCAGAATTCAGCAACCAAGCTCAATGTGCTAAACTGAATTGAAATTGCATTCATGAAATCATTGCCGTTGCGCACTCTGGGTGTTCTGACATAGCCCAGCAAAATCACACGCAGCAAATTGCTCGGCTGCCATACTGTTGCTCAATTCAATCCACAAACTCCACCTCTGCGTTCTGCTGTAATTTCAAGCACACCTGAGTACTGTGACAATTGTAACAGTGTTGGTAGCTGTAGCTGTGGTAGCTGTAAACCAATATCTTGGGCATAAACGGTCCAGCACAGGTGTTGCACGAACCTTGCCCACAGCAGCGCCCGTCGCTCCAGGCCTGAGTTCTCCGACGAGCAACGACAAATGAGTGGCAGAGCTGGGGCACGACGCCCATATGGAACAGACGATCCGTCTAGCGCTCCGGCAGCTCTGCACACTCGCTTCGAATCTGACGCTTTGTCGCAGCAGCTGGTCGATGTGTACCCGAGAGTTTGGAATCGCGAAGGCCACGGCAGCACAGGCACAGAAGGCTGTGGAGTGTTGTTTGGCAGCTTAAACCCAGGCCTGCAAACGCTAGACCCCCTTGCTTGGCCCTCTTTCCCTGGCGGTGGGGTCCCACAAAAACTCAAAGCCAACCCAAGCAACGCCAGCACAGTTGTTGTGCTGAACGAATTTCACAGCTCCCGCTTCTGTGCCTTCAAAAGCATTCGCTTGCAGAAACGTGGATACACGGTTGTGCGGGTTGTCTTGTCGCAAAGGCAGTCAGACGCTGTTGCCCATTACAGTGATGCCATACTGGCCGGGTGCCTGCCTGTGGTGGTTACTGCCGAACCTGCTGCTTGTGGTGTGGCACTGATTCGCTCACAACTGGAAGGTTTCATCATCACTGTGGATTCGTCCAGTCAAATTCGCATGGTCCACGCGTCGTACTCTGATGCAAGTTGCTATGTGAGCAGAGGGCACAGTGTGACGAGGGGCGTACTTCTAGCAAAAGTCCAGGAAAGCGGGGTGGCTCTCAGCCCCGGCAGCATATACTGCGTGCTGAATACAGCACTGGTGCCGACAGGCCCTTGTAGGCTTCTGTTCAACATCCCTGCTTTATTCGCGACAGCAACTGAAGGCCCTGCGGGGAGCTCAATAACCTTGTGCATGGAGCAGGCGCTCACACTTCCCCGGGTTGTTTGCAACGACCTGGTCGCAGCAAAGCGAGTACGAATGGCAGCCCCCGACGCAGCACTTGGGTCACGAAGTTGCTCTGCTGTGCAGCTATCCCAGTCCTCCAGCGCATCTGCATCTGCTGCTACGGGGACTTTCTCATCAGCTGTGGGGACGGGGACGGCGGCCGGCCCCTCAGGGCATGCTTGGCGAAGCGCCCCGGACAAATCAAATAGACACCCGTGCCCAACCGCAGCAAACCCCTGGTCGTATTATGATGAATATTTTAGAGATACGGGAAAGCTTCAAAGACCCGCAAGTCTCTTGGGTTGCACCTCAGTCCAAGCAGCAATGCCTGCTGACTCTTCATCAGAGCATGGAGGCCTTATGGAACGAACTTGTTGAGCTTCGTGCTGTGGATGGGGTCATTCAAGCGCACGATTTTGTCAACGAAGTCGCCATGATGTCTGCAGCGAGATATGGATTGAGCCAGAGCGGGCCAGCCCACCCGGCTGCAAGTAGCAGCCACCAAAGTAGCCATCGTGCTGATCCTACCCCACACATGGATACAACCCGTCGGGAAATTGACCCTAGGGGGCATCTTGCAGCCCTATCCGTCTCGGGTGCTCCGTCCCAAGGTCAACGCGCCCTACCTGACGCTTCGACATACGATGGTCCCTTCGGCCATTTTGTGCAGGCAACAGCACAAAGTACTCGCAGGCATGTATTGCCACCATTGATAATAAGCACATCATCACCATTTGCAGCGGAAATACCGCCGGGTGCTCACTTGGGCAGGGCTGGCAGGGGGCAGCTGCAGTCAAACATTCCCGACAGTCAGTCCGTGCAGCAGTCTGCAAGTGCCCCAATAGCCTCCCCAAGCTTTGCATATGGGCAACATCTGGTAGCACCACGTTTGATGTATGCGGCGGTGCCAGGGCACCAGCTGTGTCCTCAAGGCCTCCCCAGTCACAGTGCCGCTGGGACTCCTGTGCAGGGTTCAGCAGGCGATGCCAGCAGGGGGGCTGCTTTTGCTGACTCTGCACCCAAGAGACCAAATTACCTTGCGATGCATGCAAATGCGGGCTACCCCATCCCCAGAACAGTTGGCTTTGTGAAACTTTTAGATGCACAGCTCTCCACGCCGGGGCAACAGCAGAAGCATGAAGCATCGCAGCAAGGAAAAGCTGGCAGCCACCGCCGGAACCGCACGGCAGCATACATCAATATGTCTGCCCAAGGCGCTGATGGGCTTGGTGCAAAGCGGGCGCGAACATATTGAAAGCGTCTCCAGGCAGCGGTTCATCGCAGCAGCTCAAGTGCGTTGGCAAATCGACAAGTAATGCTCGGCATCCTGCAGTACACTGAACCTGGAAAGCACCCAAGGGAGAAGCACCGCACAGTTAGGCTGCGGAAGCCATGTCCGTATAGCTCACATGACTTGCAGGGCGCCGGTCTAAGCCCACCCCGCTCCCGCTTCGCTTCTGTTGCCTTTGGCGGGCTTGCAGAGGGCCGTGGCTTGAATACGGAGTAAAACAACCGGAGCCTGCACCACAAAAAATATGTCAGTTCCCTGCAAGAACCCTCTTGGATCTGGACAGGATCGGCTGAGCTGGACTGGCTGGCTTGGGGAGCCGGCGCCGGAGCCGGGGGGAGGGGTACTTGCGGTCGACTCTTTCGAGTGATACACTATTCTGCGAAAGCAGTACTAATTATTGAAGGGCCAATGAACGCCATGCTGAACGAGGATTAAATTACTCCAGTCTGATCACTGCGGCTTGTTTGTGAGTGCGTTCGTTTCGCCAGCGTTTCAAGGGAATATTCGCTGGAATGGATGAAGCTGTAAAAACTGCGGCGCTGGCCCTAGCTGTTGGGAAAGACGCACATCTAGATGATCTGTTGCAAGAATACGGCATCAATGCGCTACTCGGCGAGCTGTTCTCCGCTCCTGAGGGGCAGTACGCTGATAAGCTCGAGACTGTCTCACGAGCAGCTCTAAGAAGCCAGACTTGCCTCGACCTCACCACTGCACCAGAAAGTGCACCAAAGTGGGCAGCGGCTGTCACAAATACTGAATCTAAGCGGGTGCAGCTGCTAGCCTTGCAGTCTTTGGAGCACTTGGTTTTGAGCTTTCCCCAAGGCAGCTCTGTGTTGAGCCCATCAGGACCGCTGCTACTCAGTGTGGCCTCGGCACTGAGCGACGAGCGCACCGCAGTTGCAACCAGTGCTGCAACAACTATTCGGGCTGCGTGTATCATCTGCTGCAACGACTCAGATGCCATAGGCGCTCTGTGCAAATGCGTATTTGAGCAGTCGTCTGCATTACACTCAAGCGACCCCAGTGGACTGGTGGCCTCGAGAACGCACGACCTCGCATTGCGCATAGCTGGGGACAGCAGCAATGGAGCTGCGGCTGTGTTGGCCTGTGGGGCTCTTGATGCAGCTGCAGCCGCGCTTGTGTCTGATGACGCCTTGATGGCGCTTGCCCTGTTGGAGTCGCTGCCTGCTGTAGCCCTGTCCTGTGGTGGCACTGCTCATTGCATGCCAGTGCTGAAGGCTGCATGCCAGCTGGCAGGCGCTGAAGTGATCAACCCCTCTGCCCTTGGCAGCCCCCCCCACAAACTGGCTCTGCCGCCGTCACCCCATACCATTGCCCAGTCCCTGTGCGAGCCCGACGCCCTCACAGGGGAGCAAGCACTCAGGGTCGCTGCAAGCACTGTGCGTGCTGCATGCAGTACAGTGCTAGCTTGCGCCGCTGGACGCAGCGCCTGTGCTGATGCAGATGGCTCAGACAGCTCAGGGACAGAGCTGGAGCCCCTGCTGGAGTCTTTGTTGCATCTCGGGCATGGCCTGCTGTGCCGAGCTTTCCTGCACCTGGCCAGCGCAGTGAGCGAAGAAACCATGGTGGCTGCTGCCTTGTCGGCGCTGTCTGATCTGCTCTCGTGCCACCCTCTACTGTGTATCAGTGCGGCCAGTCACGAGGGACTGGTGCGAAATTTGGCGCGTGTTCTGGCAGGGGGCAACGCAGACATCCGAGATGGAGCGATGTACTGTCTTGCACACGTGTTGGCAGCACCTGCTGTGCTGGCCCGTACATTGGGCGTGAGCGCAGTAGGACCGCCTGAGAGCTTGTCGCGAAGCGACCCTGAGGCAGCATGGGTCCACTCAGCGATGCTCAAGTCCCACGTGCATGCCAAAGCTACTTCAAGTTCCCAAAACTGTGCCGCTACAGGCGTTATCTCCGCCTTTGGTGCAGTGCATGGGGCCAGCGCAGCCTCAAGCCAAGGTGGCTTGTCAGAGGGCGCCACAGCTGCCAGTGACCCTGCTGTGGACAGCAGCTTGAGTCTGGCTGGTGAAGCCCAAGGCTTGATTCCCACAGTGCCAGCTGCATCCCCACTGCTCCTGAGCGAGGCCTGTGCACAGCTGGTGCGTGCAGTGGACCAGCAGCTCGCACAGCGACCGGATGCTTGCCAGAGCAACGCTTCCGTGGTGGACATTGTGCATGCGTGCATATTGTCTCCATTCCCTGGACCCAGCAGCGCTGCTGCCGCCACACTGCTAGCGTTGGTGTGCCTGCCAACAGGGTGGGGCATTTGGTGCCTCCTGCACACCTCAGTGCAAGTGTCTGCCTGGCTGACGGGGGGTGCCTCTGCCGGGGAGGGGGCCCCACAGAAGGGCCGTCGAATGGAGCTGGTGTATGCTTTGCTTGCGCACCCCCGCTGCGAAGACAGGGCAGGGGCTGTGCAGTACGCTGCGCTTCGTTCCGTGGTGGCAGCAGCCTCAGGGCAGGCGGCGCAGGGGGTGCAGGTAGCTACGCAGGCATCCTGACCTGCATGTGTGCGCTGGAATTGTATTCACCTGGTGATTTCACACATTCACAAATGCAGTCCCTATGTGCGGTTGTATCCATCATGCCCCCCCTCCTCCCTGCAGCTTGGGGTTGTCAAGGGATGGATCATCTCCCCGGCAGGCAAGCGCCCAGGGTGCGTGAGGGTGCAAGGAGCGGTATGTCCTGGGCAGCAGTGACATACACTGACCACACAGCACAGCAGAGAGTGCTCAGTACGCTGAGATCTTGTACTTGAGATCTTTAGGCAGCAGCATCTTCAGAAACTCCGAGTAGTCGATCCTGCCGTCGCCGTCTGCGTCATACTCTTGCATGTACTGCTCCACCTGCTCTGGGGACTCATCCTTGAGCACCTGTCGCAGCTCGTCTGCGGTGATGGTGCCGTCTCCATCTCTATCCATTTCGCAGAAGGCCCACCAAATGTTCTGCTGGTGGTTCACAAGCTGCCGCTCGGCGGTAGCCACCAGGAACTCCTCGTACGACAGCACGCCATCGCCATCCACATCCATGCTGGCCATGAGGGAGTTCACATCTGTGGTCTCCGCCAGGTCCAGCTTCTTCAGGGCCACACTCAGTTCGTCCATGGTGATGGTGCCAGTGTTGTCAGTGTCGATCTCGTGGAAGGTCTTGCGCAGCTGCTGCACGTCAACTGCAGACAGTGTGGATGCAATCATCTTCAGTGCCTGCTTCTTGAACTTGTTCTTCTTGTTGAAGTTGTACATGGACATGACAATGGTCTGGTCAATGGCGGTGTCGGAGGCAGCCTTGCCGGACACCCATGGGTGGGCCAGAACCTGCTCCAGCGTGTACCGCTTGCTGGGATCCTTCTCCAGCAGCCCCACCACAAGCTCGCGTGCTGCAGCAGACAGCTTGCTCCACTCCTCGCCGTCCATACGCAGGGGGTCGCGCTGAATGGCGTGGTACACCTCAGTCTCCTGCTCTGCGTCCGCCCCGAAGGGCACTGTTCCGGACAGCAGCAAGAAAAGAATGACACCAAGGGACCAAACATCTGCCGCCAGTGTGTAGCGGCGCTGAAACACCTCTGGTGCAATGTAGTAGGCACTGCCACAGGCGTCCCTGATGATACTATCGGGGGAGGGGACATACGTGCTGAGGCCAAAGTCAGTCAGCTTGAGCGGTGCATCGGGGTCATCGGAGCCAAAGAGGTAGTTCTCTGGCTTGAGGTCACGGTGCACGACACCGTTGGCGTGGCAGTGCATCATGCCAAGCACCATTTGCTTGAAGTAGCTGGCTGCCACTTTCTCCGTGAACACTTGCTGTTCAATGATGCGATTCATAAGCTCGCCACCCGTGCACAGCTCCATGACAATGTAAAAGTTCTTGCGGTCTTCAAATGTCTCCACCAGTTCCACCTGCAAAGTGTATGAGTGTTGAGAGGCGCGATGAGCCGCAGGCTTGGCGGGGATGTGTCAAGCTCTCCGGCTGAGACAGGCTGCAGCCACGGCACAACATAGGGATGTCAGCCAAGAGAAACGTTAATATCATACGGTCACAATTACTCAGCAGGTTTGCCGCAACTTTTATTTCAAGGCGGATGCAAAGCCAGTTCGTGTGTCGGTCGCTGCGACACGCTCTTCATGCACTGCACTTGACGTACCACATTGGAGTTCCCGCGCACACGATGCATGAGATCAACCTCGTTCTTGACATTTTCTTCATCTTCAACAGCAAACTTTAGCTTCGATATGATTTTGACAGCAACCCTGCGCAATCGATTGTGATGCACGCGCCTTGAGAGCGAGGCTTGTAACAGGCGCGCCCAAACGACGTACCTTCGACCATCCTCCTTGCTGGTTGCAGCTTTGACCTCACCAAAGCCACCTTTGCCAAGAATGGGACCAATTTCATAGTAATCTGCAACCCGTCCAGTGTTCTTGCTCCGCGCGCCGCCTGCAGCAGCAGCAGAGTCCTTTTCCTTGGCGCCGCTGGATGCCGCAGCAGCATCGCTGGAGTGAGCTTTGCCTCCGCTCTTTGCAGCGGATGTGCTTGCTTCCACATGAGAAGCTGTGGCAGTGGATGAGCTGTATTGTGCTTTGCTTTCACTTGCTGAAGCTGCAAATAGCGAGAGTGCACGCGCTGAGGGGCAGACTGCGAGGCGCTTGCGGCTCTGACAGAAACGCCACTCACCATCGGGCTTGGCAGGTTGTGATGTGCCCGCCTTGCTTACAGGGGCAGAGTTATTGGCATCATCATGACTACCAGGCTGGGTTTCAGGCCCTACAGCATCTTTGGAGGCACCGCAGCCCATAGCTGTCGCTGGGATGGAGGGGAGAAATCGCAGCAACTCCCAAACCTTGCAACTCCGTGGCTGCGAACAAGCCCAGAAGAAAGCAAGCAGTGCAGGGCAGGACAAGTCGTTTTTCAGCGGCTTGAGTGATGAGTGACTTGCTTGAATTGACCCGAGCTGCAGGAGGCTGCAGGTGGCAGGTGACGGCTGAGACAGGCGTGATGTTTTGCTGGTCCCTCCCGTATATGGACAGGCCCTCAGTGTCAGCAGAAAAAAATCGTTGGCGTGCGCGCTCTTGAATGTTACAGCACCGTAGCAAATTCGATTCTGTAATCCTGCGACACTGCTGTTTGGGACGCTGTGTGAGATATTCGAAGGTCAGCAGAATTTGCTTGGCCTCCCACCTTTCTCGCTGTGGATTGTACTCATTGCACACACGCCATGAATCTATCCCCGCTCATGATATCTCCCCCAGTGCTTGCATTTGTGCCACCGCTGCTGAGTACTGAACTTCTTGTAACAAACGTGTCCAGCTCAGAGAAGCCCATCTCAGTCACAGCTCAAGACTCTTGGCTTCATTTCGGCCAGCACGGCGTCACCAGTACGATGCCCACAAAGCTACTGCACAGTTACGAAACAAAAAGTAACTTTTATGCTGCAGGTCCTTCAATTGCGGCTGGGAAGTCGGTCAGCATCCCTGTTTGGGTACGTCCTTGACTGAATAGTGCCGTTGCTGAAACGCAGGCGTAACGTGCGCGCTCCTACAGTTGAACGAAATCCCAGGCTACACGCTGCACACTGTGAGTTGAAAAGCGACAAATATAGCTAGTCTTAACGTCATATGACACTGCATGCTGCAGTCTCTTGTCATCCGCTGTGGGTCCGAAAGTTTGGTCATCCCGGTCACAGCTCACCCTGCTCTGATGCCAATGGCTCACTTCCAACAAGGGGAACCACCATTGCGCCCTGCATCGGCCCATGGACCAACGCATGATAATGCACTCACCAAGTTGCGTGCCCATTCCGCGACGGGAGGTTCCAGGGCACAGCTTGAGCCGTCAACGGCTGCCTCACAGGCAGGTCCTCAGTCTGCGCAGGCTCCACACAGCCATCGCCAGGTCGAGCAACAAACACGCAATGCGCCCCCACTGGGATTCATGCGCAACAGTGAGGCATTTCGTAGAAGTGCTACAACAGCCGGGGGCAGCCACAGACCAAGTACCCCTCCGCGTGAGCCCACACCCGGACAAGGAAACAGCAATCTTCAGGCGAGGCCACAGGCGCATGCACACCAGGAGCCCACAATGCATCAGCCGCATGGGCGTCAAAGCAGAGGCATCGTGTCGCAGTTGCCCGAGCAGCAGCCTCAGCACCAAGCTGCACCTCAGTTCGTCCCAGACCAGCGGCAGTCTGCCGACTTGATCACTGCGCTGAGGAGGCACATGAGGCCCAGCTCGCTACAAGGAGCACCCGCGCATGTATCCCAGGCCAGCCACAAGCCACTTCAAGCAGGAAGCGTTGGCAGCGGCTTAATTCCGGGGCAGCAGCGCCCCATGTCGTCGCGGGGGAACCTGCCTCGCTCCAAGGTGCTGTACAGCGATTGGGTGAACATGCAGCAGTCAATAGCCGGCACACCGAGCAAAGCACAGGGTGCCGTGCTACATCCTACTGCGCAGCACGCAGCACGCACACAGGTGCCTTCAAGTACAGCAGCCGAGACTGCTAGTAACCCGCTGCAGCAATACTTGGCGGGTGACTTACAGGCGACCAGGCGCCCCACCGCTCTGGCATATGGCTCACGCGCAGAGCAAGCAACAGCTGCTGCACTCAGCACAGCAGCCATTCTACGCAAGGGGGCGCCCGCAGCGGGGCCAGCTGCGGCGTTGCAGGCCCCGGCAGAACTGGCACCACCCAAGCCGGCAGCCTCCGGGGCAGGGCGCACGTTTGAGTCCCGAGCTGACATGGGCCTGGAGCTTAGCGATGACGAAGGAGGGCTGTTTTGATGCCGGTGTTTGCGTACCACATGAGTAATGCCAATGGCAGCTCCGGACCCGTCCCCGTTCCATTGCAGATGGAGAGGGGGGCTCCTTGACAGCCCAAGTGCAGGAGGACAGGGGGGGTCCTATACGACATGCAACTCAAGAAACATACATTCAAACATGAAAGATCACGCAAGCGCGGCACCCTTCACTATGGTTGACTCATTGGGCTGGTGGGCTTTGACTACCGTCTGGAAAACCGCCTCCAAAGCGACCTGTCCCACTGCCCAGTCAGAGATGCCCCCCTGCCCAGCTGCAGCAGAGTGCATCAGCCCAAACACATTCCAGATCTCACTCCCAGGCTGCCCCTGCGGCAAGAAGAAGGACGCAAAGCCCTTGAAGCGATTTTCCAGCTCTGCGCCAGGAAACACCTCCATCACCCAAACCACAGCAGCCCCATCATCCTTGGATGGGAAGTTCACACTGAGGTACAGCCCCCCCCCGTACTTGGTGCGCAGGGCCCCCTGTGTGTCCAGCACACGCAGCCTCCCATGCGTCATGATGCCGATGCGGGTGCTGAGCAGCTCCACCTCATCCATCGCGTGGCTGACCAGGATGATGCCCCGCCGCTGCGCTTGCTTGGCCCTGGAGATGACTCGCCACAGCTGTCGGCGGGAAGCGGGGTCTAAACCTGCAGACGGCTCGTCCAGCAGCACAAGCCTGCAGCCACTCGTGTCAATCATTGCTACTGCCACAGACAGCCGTCGCTTCATGCCGCCGCTGAGGCCGCCAGCCTGCCGGTGCCTCACCTGCCACAGGCCCACCTCCTGCGCAGACTGCTTCACATGCTCTGCTTCAAGGGCGGGTGGGACGCCCTTGAGCCGCGCAAAGAACAGCAAGTGCTCCTCCACCGTCATGTCTTCCCACAGGAGGCTGTGTTGCGGGCAGACACCTGTTACCCCGTGCACCGCGTCAATTGCCGACGAGATGCTGTGGCCGCACACGGTGGCCTCACCAGAGCTGGGGGGAAACACCCCCGTGATCAAGTTGATAAGTGTCGACTTGCCTGCGCCGTTCTCCCCCAGCAAGCCGAAGGTCTCCCCAGCTTGCACCTGCAGCACCATGTCGCTGACTGCCACCTTGCCCGGCTCCCCAGGCACCCCGAACTCCTTTCGAATATGGCGCAGCACCAAGGGGTCATCGGAGCACAGCTGACCAGAAACATCATCAACCAGTTGCTCCACTTGGACTCGCTCAGCCACCACGGTGGTGTCCTCGCCTGCAGCGTACGCCAGGCTGTCTTGCACTTGCTTGGGCAATGTGGACGTTGGGCGCAGGTGCACGCGGTCACTTGACCAAGACAAATCGCGCAAAACGGCTTGCACCGACTGTACATCTGCTGGAGGTGCATCCAATGGGTGAGCAAACAAGTGCGGAAATCGAAGGGAGGTGAAGGGGGCGTACGAAGCTCCGGCAGAGGGGGGATCGCTGCCCCATCCACTGGCACTGAGGTGCTGTCCCGACTTGTCCCGCACAGAAGATGCTGCTCGGCTGGAGGGCGTCAGGGACCGCGATGCTGACCCATGGTACTCAGACACAAGAGAGCTGGTGCGTGGATTCAGTGCGATTGGCTGCCGCATTGCAGCTGCATCCCGCGGCACTGCAATTGCCAAGGGGGTGTTGATGCTGCTGTCAGAGCCCCCTGAAACGAGCAGTGGCTCGTGCAAGTGCAGTGAGGCCGGTCCATCAGCTGTGTACAAGCCCCCACCTGCCTCCATTTCCACTTGGAGGTCACTGCCGCTCTGCCTGGTGCTTGCAGCCAAACTCTGGGCTGAATCCGGTGGTGGATTTGGGCGCTTGTGCGAGCAGCTAGCTACCACGAAAGCGTTGGCAGCGGAAACTGTACGTTGCACACGAAGTGGGCAGCAGAATAACACGTGCGCCGGGATGCCGTACTCTTTTGGAAGAACTGCCTCGAAGTACAGGGCAAGAAGCATGTACACAAATGCACAGATGTAGAGCGACCAAATTGCAGCATATAAATCCGATGTGTTTGGGTCCATGGAAGCAGCATACTCAGCCATGCACGCTGACTTGAAGATGCAGTCGAAGTTCATGAGGTAGATAGCTCTTGTCAGACCGACAATCGGAAATGCAAACATCCATTGAGGCATGCGACCGCCCGAGCTGAACGGTGGGACATCCCCATAAACACCCACAGCGAGCACTTCTGCGGTCAAGCTACCAAACAGCGCCACCACGTAGCCCACAATTGTGGCGACTCGCCTTGAGGACAAAAACGAAGCGATGAAGAAGCCTAGCGACACCAAAGCAAAGCCCCAGCCGACAAACAGCTGGAGAAGGAGGGCAAAGTTTGTGTGCAAAAACAGCCCAAAGCCCAGCGCAGCTCCAGCCGACCAAAAGAACACCATTAGTGCTGCGTATAAAGCAAGGTTTAGCAGGTATGTTGCACCCATATACTGTGTGTAGGACAGGCCCATGCTCTTCTGCAGCTCAAGCAAACGTTCTTCTTTCTCCATGGTGAGGACATACACACCAATGGGCAACTGTAGAGTGAGAGCAATTGGGTACAAAAAAGTGCCAAACACCTGTACCACTTTCAATATGCTGGTGATCTGCACCTCCGGCAAAGTGCCCAAGCCGCGCAGGGACAGCGCCGCAACAGCACGCTCAGGAATGTCTTCAGAAAACCCCCCCAGGGTGGGCACACTGAGACTGTCACTCGCGTGTCCCAGCCACGCACGCTGCACCATATCCAGCAAGCTCAGTCGTGCGAGCTCGACATTCAAAGCGCGGTCTTCGACCCAAGCTGGAGCCCCTGGCACACCCAGCCGCGAAAAATTGTTCTTTCTGTGGTAGCGCCTGTTGTCGTTGTCATTCACTGAAAAAGAGTATTGCAGGCGCAGCTCTGCTACAGCGCTGTCGGGCCCGGCTGGCTGGGCGTGGATTTTGTTGAATGCCAGCTCTCCGTCGGGGAGCATGTACGCAGGGCAGCCTTGTGGCTCATCATCACAGGGTGGCATGTAGTCCAGCTTCCGCACATTGATTCCATTGAAGGTCTCCAAGGTGTCATATAGCTCCGTTTGAACTTCTTGGAGGGTTGGCTTGGGTGAAAAAAATGGAACAGCAATCGTAGAGCCGTTTCGCAGTAGACAAGACGACTGCGGGATGCGACCCAGCAAGCCATCGCCGAAGCCACTGGAATTGAGCGCACCAACCTGTGGCCACACAGACAGCGGGGCAGCTGAAATGTAAAAGAACTCCATGCAATTTGAGCCATTGATGGCAATCACGGGCTCCTCTGACTGCATGGTGTCAGCAATGCTGGGAATAAATGCCCCGTTCTGAGTATGCCACTCGCCAAGGGGGGCAACCAGCGACCCTTGCCGGTAGCTGTGTGAGCGGACATGACCTGCTTCCTCCCGTACATGGGACGGTGCTGCACTTGGATGATTGTTCATAGCGGCCTGCGATTGCCCCCAAAGTGCATGCGCCAGGTTTTCGACCACAACGCCCCAGTTATGCCGTACTTCGCTCGCTGTAAGGTGGGGCATCGCTTCAGCCTGGGCAGCCAGCCACTTGGGGAGGGTACTCCGCTGCAGTGGCGAGTTGGCAGCCTGGCGCGGCCACTGCTGGCTGCCAAGCAAGGGGTCCTGGTTGATGTTCAGCGGGATGACCAGCGAGGGGGCTGTGGCAGTTGTCGCACTGCCAAACTGGTACTTGATGATTTCTTGCACGATCAGAAGAAGGGCCATCACCAGCAGCGGAGACAGTACCTGGCACGCGCACTGCCCGCGCTGACGCACAAGAAGCGTCCAGTTCTTCAAACACAGCCCCCGGAAAGACGCAAACCCAGCGGACTGAGTACAGCCCTTGGGCCTCAAGCTGGGCAACTCCAGCCCATCACTGCCTGTGCGGGTGCTGCTGCGGCTGTCGGCCGCCCCAACACCTGCACTTGTCGTCGTGCCAGGCGACCCCGCTTGCTCTGACAGTCGAGTGAAGCTCCCCCCGTCTGTGCTTTTGCCAGTGGCTGCGGCAAATGCGGCACTGGCGTCAGCTGCCAACAGGCGTGAAGGTGTTGGTGATTTGCCCCCCCCCTGCACCTCCCAGCCAGCACTGCCCGGGGCAGATACTGCATCCGCAGCCAGCTCGGCATCGTTGTCTTGGCTATTATCTGCAGCTTCATTCACAGCCAGAAACACCTCTTGCAGCGTTGCGCGGGACACTGCCCACTCAGACACAAAGCCTTGCACCGGCGGCAGCATCTCTGTGCCGTCACTGCTCCGCCATTTTGTGCCCAGGCGCGGAAGGTCGTCTGCTTCAGAGCTGGTCAGTTCCTCACATGCTGCCCGATGGGCAAGCGCATCTCGTGTAAGCCACTCCAATAGGTACGGCAAGCGGAACGGAGCCCCAAGTAGGGCGTCATCAATGCAAAGCGTCACTGCTCCCGCGTCGTAGTGCTCCGCTGCGACACGCACACCCCCCAGACAAACACCAGCTGCAGCTAGGACTCCATGCAGAGACGCCAGCTGGAAATCAATGTCGCTGTCATATGTGCCGCTGCGGTGCCGGCGGCCTGCCCCCATACGCATGTATTTGGGCACAGGGGCCAGTGTCAAGCTGATGCGGTAGCCGCCACCGTGCTCTCGCTTCAGGCGCAGCGGCGTGCCCAGAGCATGCATGCGGCCATGGGCCATGATTGCAACGCGATCTGCCAGAGTGTCCACCTCCAGCATGGAGTGAGACGTCAGCAAAATGGAGCGCCCGATTTTCAGTTTTTGAATCAGGGACCACAGGCTACGCTGATTCACGGGGTCCAGCCCGGCTGCTGGCTCGTCCAAGAAGACCACAGCTGGGTCTCCAATGACAGCAATGGCAGTGCTCAGTCGCCTGCGCATCCCACCGGAAAACCCCCCTGCTCCACGGTCTGCAGCTGCGGTTAGATCCACCATTGCCAGCAGCCGCTCAGCTTCCGCCTCTGCAGCGGGCACCCCCCCCTTCAGCCCCTTGATGCGAGCAAACAAGAGCAAGTGCTCCCGCGCAGTCAAATGTGGCCACAGCACGTCATGCTGTGGGCACACGCCAAGGAGGCGCTGCACCTGTTCGACCTCGGCCCCACTGCCCACGTCATGCCCAAGAATTTCGGCCTTGCCCACCGTGGCTGCAAACAAGCCGGTGAGGATGTGAATGGTCGTGGTCTTGCCAGCCCCGTTGTGCCCACACAGCCCCAGGATTTCGTCTTGGCGCAGGGTGAAGCTGGTGCCTTGCACGGCATGTACAGCGCCGCCCCCGCTGCTGCCCTGGCCCGGGTGCAGCGGACAAAATGCTGGACACAGGGCATGACCTGCATGGCGAGCGCCACGAAACAAGCCGCAGCATGCATCAGAGCGGTATGTCTTGCGCAGGCCAAGCACGCGCGCCGAAATGCCTTCCACAGTGCCTGCTGTGCCCAGCTGCCCACCTGCTCCCCACTCCACCTGTGCAGCCACAAGCTCCTCCTCAGCCACCCCCGAGCCAGCGGAGGCACTCTGTGTGGGCTGTGGGCTTGGCATGGGAGACGGTGGCACCAGAGAGAACGCTGTTGCATCATTTGCTGCCTTCCCCTGAGCTCTGTTGCACAGCCGGCGAAGCGGGAGGCAGCAGAAGCAGGGGTGGGCAGCGGTGCCCTGGTCCCCCTCCAACACAGCGTCCAGGTACAGTGTCAGCAGCGCATACAGCACGCCGTTAGCGAAGATGAGCAGCATGGCTTGGGAAGGTGCCGGCACCGTGATTTGCTTCCCAAAGAACCAGACTTGGCGCGTACGAGCCATGTCTGCCCAGTGGAAGCCAGGTCCCTGCACCACCGTGCCAGTGTAGCGGTGGAATTCAGATGAAGCCTTGGCGGCAATGCCGTAGAAGATCACGGACTGGTTGAAAGCTGGGTACAGCGACAGGATCCACCGGAACGCTTTCACTCCAAAGGACACGTAGCTTGCAAAGAGGATATTGATGAGAGCAGCGTACCCGGTGTCAATGATCACTTGAAACACAAATCCAATCAGCACAAATGTAAAGGCGACTGTTTGTGCGGTTTTGGTGCGTTTCACCAGTGTTGACATGCAGCCCGCCATGCAGGACATGGCGGCGCCAAAGGACCAGTACAGCAAAATTGGAATGGCCAAGGAAGAATTCGTGAACACTTTGAAGCCGGCAGCGTTTCCTGCTGCTGTTAAGATTGCTGCAGTCAGCAGATTTGCCGTGCATGCGTACGTGCCCCACGCTGCCCAGTAAGCTGATGTCCTCAATCCCATCATGCGCATTCCTAACCGCAGCCGGGCCTCCTTTTCTTCAACCAGCTCCACCAGTAGCAAATAAAAAGTTATCATTGGCACAACATAGAACCAATTTCCGCCTTGCTGGGCGACCACATCGAAGCCCGAAATACGTGGGTGGGGGGTAGGGAACTTTCTCCAACTGACTTCTGATGAAGTTGTCGAGTTCGATAGTCCAGCCTCTTCCAGAGCTAGTGCCTGAAATCCACGGTCAAGGGCAGCTTTTAGTTGCATGGAGTGATCCACATCGAAGAATGGGTATTGTGTGATGGTTCTGCAATGCGCTGTTCGTGAGCACGGCGTCGGGCGGAGCTACAGCTGGTAGTGCGGAGCGCGCATGCTTACGCATTTCTGTAGATGAGATACCCCGCAGTGGAATTTACATGCGTGGAATGCTGCCGCCCAAGCAGGTATGGTGTCAAAAATTGCACTGCCAGCTGTGTGACATTGGGATTTGCCAGAATGTAGTCCGACAAGGTGGCATTGTCGAAAATGAAGCTGCAGGGCAGGCATGACGCATCAGGAGCAAAGTCACAGGCGCCCGGCACGCAGTGGGTTGAATTCGACAGACTGACGTTACCCCTATGTGCTGGATTAAGATCTCCTTGGACTGCGCCAGGAAGGGGTGCAAAGTCAAGTCCAGTGTCCAGGCCAGAATCCTCAGCGATAAATCGAAGAAGGCGCCGCACAGCAGTTGTGTCTGGAGCATACAGCAGAGTAATGCAAGGCGATTTCGCAATGGCCCCATCCATCGAAACAAATGCGACAGACTTTTGATGCTTGGAATGTGTGCACCTTGCGAGGGGGTCGATTGGCATGGTGATGGGGAACTCGTCTGCGCAAGCCAGCCAGGTTTCGGTGCGGGCGCGAATTCCGCATTGGTCAGCGCGGCAAGAGAGTTTGAGCGTACCATGCTTATTTAGGACAACATCTGACGCCTTTTGCAACCCAATTAACATGAGCACCACCAGAATTGGCGTGAGTAACTGTCCAAGTGTACCTTTCCATTGCCGCTTGGCCGACAAGCCATGCTTCCACATCAGCATTTGCCACTGAGTGCACCAGGTTGAACCCTGGAGTCGGCCGGAGGCCACTGTAGCGGGTGTTACTTCACTTGGTGCCATCTTCCGAGTATTGTTGTTATGTTACCACCACGCTGGCTCAAATAGGCGTGGTGGAGCACACGAGCACCGGGCGCGGAAGTTCTTTTGCTTCCGGGCTCAACCTTGCAGAATCTCTCACCGCGAAGAAATGCTGGTCAGCTGCGCGAAATGAAATAAGCTAGCATGTCCTGCAATCGAGTGGCTGCCTTGCGGGCACTATGACCCTGAAATTACTCGCGGCATGCGTAGCCAAGCCCTTGACTTGAGGCGGGGGGTCAAGAAACTGAGAGCTCATAATTTTTGGCCAAGACGCCCGAGATGTAAACGTCATGACCGGCTTCTTAACTTTGAACGCTGCATTCATGCTGCGCACAGCGTTAGTATGTAGGAATTCTCCTGAGAATCAGGGATGGCAACTGTTGTTGCTCGAAAGAGCGATTCTTTCCTATGGAAATTGTGTTGCAATTGGAAATACTTCGATTATGTATTTGTTTTGCTGATGGTGTTTGAGGTTGCTGTGTCGACCTTGATTGTGTTGAAAGTGCCATGTGAGTGGCATCAGCAAGCACATAGCTCACGAGATTTTTTTTGACGAGGTGGCCGTCCTGCAGACACTGAAATCGACTGGATTGCATACATGCAAGAAGTGAGAGGGTTCTTGGGGGGCGATTTAAACTACTTGAACCTTCGAGGGGACACTGGGCCCTTGGTATATCCGGCGGGCTTTGTGTATTTGTACAGCTTGTTGAATTGGGCAACGGATGATGGTGCAGATATCAGGCTAGCGCAGTGGGTGTTCACGTTGCTGTACCTCGCAACATCTGCAACAACACTCTACATCTACAAAAAATCCGAAATGTGTCCACCGTGGGTGGCAGCTCTTCTGGTGCTGTCTCGCCGAGTGCACTCGATCTTCATGCTTCGTCTTTTCAATGATGGAGTCGCCATGCTGCTGCTCTACCTGTCCATGGCTCTGTACATGAACGGGCGCAAGCTTATGTCGTGTGTCTTCTTTTCGTTGGCGGTGTCCATCAAGATGAATATCTTCTTGTTCGCGCCGGGCCTGCTTCTCACCATGCTCAAAGGCAGTGGCGTTGCAGGGACGGTGCAGCAGTTGTCGGTGTGTGCCCTCGTGCAGCTGGTGCTGGGAGCACCTTTCCTTGCAACCTTCCCGGTGGAGTACCTCAGCAAGGCATTTGAGCTCTCCCGTGTGTTTACGTACAAGTGGACTGTGAATTTCAGATTCCTCACTGAGGAACAGTTTGTATCAAAGCCACTGGCAGTGGCGCTGCTGGGGCTGCACATTGTGCTCCTCATTGTGTTCGCTATTCGCTGGGCAGCTGTTCCGTTGTTCCCCGCCCCGGCCGCCCTGGACACAGACACCAGCGCGAAGCAGGGCTCGCTGCGCGGGAAACACAGCAAGCGCTCCGCACAGGAAGCGCAGGGGCAGCTCGTGGACCCTGCATACTTTGTGTGTGTCATGTTTATCAGCAACTTCATCGGTGTTGTGGTGGCGCGGACACTGCACTACCAGTTCTACTCCTGGTACTGGCACTCCCTGCCAGCGCTGGCGTGGCTGGTGTTTGCCGGAGCAGCAACTGCCCAGGTTTGGCAGCGCCAAAGCTTGTTGTGGCATGCCACATGTGGTGTGCTGGTCTTGGCTGTGCTTGCTGGCATCGAGTACGCCTTCAACGTGTTCCCCTCCACGCCCTTGAGCAGTGGCATCCTGCAAGGCGCCCACATCATCTTGCTGCTGGGCTTGCTGTTACGATCTCCTACTCAGCTGCTTGCTGTAGAAACACACAGCAAGGCAGATTGAGTGACATCAGTCATGCCCGCTGCATTGGCGCCCAGTGCCTGTGAAGCCGCCCGACCTTGCAAATAGGTGGCCATGAGGGAAAGCCTTCAAGCAGAGCTTGCCAAGTGAAGTACAGCAGGAGACCTCACATATGAGGTTGTATTGGTGGCATCAATGTGGTCTTTCACAAGGCTCTTTTGGTGTGCTCAGGGGTGCGTACCCCCTCACTATATAGGCCTGATCTGGGATGGCCGCTACGGTGCGGCGGAGAGATCACTTTTCAAGCTTCTAGAATTCACAGTAACTAGCCTCAGGGTTGTGTTTTTGTGCAAGAACATTCACAGGCAACAATGGAGTCCTCTACCGGCGAGAAGATGGATTTGTACATCCCCCGCAAGTGGTGAGTTTGCTTGTCTGAGCAAGACACTGACGAAACGCTACTCAGCGATTTCTAGCGCATCCGCTGAAATATCACCGGGAAATTCATACTTTGGCGTCTATCACAGCTCTTGGACCAACCGTCTGATCACTGCCAAGGATCACGCTTCAGTTCAGGTATGTTAGGTTTGCGGCCTGCGGCTGAGAACGCCACGGAGTTTCACACCGCTTTGCTTGTCCCTGCAGATTAAGGTCGCCAACATCGACCCCACCACCGGCAAGTACGAGGGTGACTACCAGGTGTACGCCCTGTGCGGCTTTATCCGCGGAAAGGTGCGTTTTTGTCCATGTGCTGGGGCATGGTGCTGATGCCATTCCCGCAAGTTTGTAGTAGCTCACAAGTCCTTCTTGTGCAGGGTGAGGCTGACTTGGCCCTGACTGAGTTGGTCCGCAAGGCTGATGGCAACTAAATCAAGTTTCTAGCCGGGACAAAATGCAAGCGTTAGATTGAATCATCACACGAGCCGCCGAAGTGCGGTTTTTGACTTCTGCTTCTCACAAAGCTCCACTTCACGCATTGTACACGCTCAAGGTGTACACAACAATATGCCCTGCACATTCTGGTGCTTCTCGCGCCACGGCAACACTAACTTGTAGTTTGTGCGAATCTGCTTGTGGCGGAATGCAGCGAGCGCACACAGCGTTGGCATTCCATCTTCGCTCGGTAGTAGAGTCGGTAGGCAGGCGCGTAACCCATGCAACATCTTTGCTTGTGAGCACATCCACAGCCCCATCCTCTTGCCCCTCTTGTACACGTGCTTCCTGCAAGTCATCTTCGATGCGCCAAGCGGCCATGCGGCCATCCAGTCCACCGGTGAATAGTAAGAAGCCGCCCTCTGCGTGAGCAACGGTGTCCATGCAGGCGACTCCAGCTGTGTGTACACCCACACAGATGGACAGCGTTCGCCCATCGTGTGCACTGAGAATGCGCACTGTGCCGTCACCGCAGCCAAGGGCAACCCTCCGCCCAGGCAGCTCCACTGCGCAATGGGGGAAGGGGGGGTTCGAACCAACCCCTCCTGCACTTTGCAGAGGGCGACCAGCAGCGTCTGTGATGTCTAGCGGAGGTAGGGCTTCCACCTTGGCAGTCCACGCGGCTTCTGCCGGCGAGTCACTGGTGGCAGCTGCATCCCCCCCAGGCAGAACTTGAGCTTGAATGGCACAGTCATAGGACGCAGAAACCAGCATGGGAGCTTCACCTGGCTCGCATGACATGACAACCAAGCTGGCCAGGCCGGAGGTGTGCGGCAAGGGCAGCTCACTGCTGGACAGCGACTCAACACTGAAAGCATCGCCTGCAGCAGGGGTGACGGTCACCAGAAAGAGATCGCCAGAGTCATCCCCGACAACAGCAGAGGGAGGCGAACTGTGTGGAATTGACGACATGCAAGATACATCATCCATGCCGAGCACCAGACCTGCGCTGGCCTCGACGTTCAGGGCCCCGTCGTTCAAGGGAATGCACTGCACCTTAGCATCCTCTCCGCCAAGAAGTACATACTGCTTCCCAGCTAACAAACAGGCACAATCTGGCACAAGCTCGTCGGGAATTTTACACTTAATCATGTCTTCTTTTCCGTGGAAAACTCCAACATGCCCATCGTCTCTGTGAAGTTCATAGTGTGGAAAACACATGTGCAGACTTTTCTTAGCTGGTCCTACTGAATGAACTTACGAGGCTGCAACAAGGCCCTCTTCAAGAGCGATGAGGACAGTCACAGAATCTTCATGAGCACGGATGGTCTGCTGCTTTGACAGAAACCTTATCGCGCCTTGGGAGGCCATAGGGTCGATCAGTCAGGGATTCAAAAGTATCGTCAAGCTTCAGTGCCTGTTCGAGCAGCAGGCGAGGCCGACAAAGAAAAGACACTCAAAACACACGACCAGTCTGCAACATCCAAAGTATAAGTGTCCGCGCATCCTGTGTGATCTGCTGCGGGCACGCCTACGCCAGTATGCTGCGTATGCCATCGATCTGCAGACAAGGGGGTTACCGGTTGAGACATCTGCAAGCAACCAGGTGCAGCACCATTCAAACACACCACGGGAGCATGAAAATGGCCGCATGATGATAAAGTACAATTAATTATTGCCAGGAAGCCACAGAGCCGCCAACACACCTTGCTGGGGGTGGCTCTGGGGGGGTGCCAAGCAGAAATACGAGCTCGCAACAAGCTGGTGTCTGCGCCGCGTTAGCCCCGGAAGCGGCAGCTGTTCACCGCGACATCCCCTTCCTGGATTACGCTGCAGTGAAACACATTGCGCGCAAGTGCGCTCAGACAATGATACACTTGCGCTTGGGCTTCTTGGTCATCTTGCTGCGACTGTCAATGGCCTGGCGAATGGCACGGTCGAACACCTCCTTCAAGTTTTCCTGTGTCAACGCGGAACACTCCATGTATGCGGTGGCTCCAGTCTCATTCGCCAAGGCATCGCCCTCTGCTGCATTCACGAAGGAGTCGCCGAGCTCAGCCGCCATCTTGGGGTCGTCCCGCAAATCGGCCTTGGTGCCCACCAGGATGAATGGCACGCCCTTGGCGTAGTGAGAGATCTCGGGAAGCCACTTGGCTGTAACGTTCTCGAGACTTTCGCGGCTGACAACGGAGAAGCACACCAAGAAGATGTGGGTGCCAGGGTAGCTCAAAGGCCGCAGCTTGTCGTAGTCCTCCTGCCCAGCTGTGTCCCACAACCCCAGGTTCACAGGGTTGCCATCAACCTGTGAAACAAACCAGAATGCGGTGTGCTTCTTGCAAAATGCAACGCGGATTTCTTGTAGGTGCTCTCAGTTGCGGAAATGCAATGGCGAAGCTCGCGGAGCGACATACTCGACGGCGATCTCACACACAAAGTAGCCCACTTACCATGACACTGGCTGAGTAGTTGTCAAACACAGTGGGAATGTACTCGCCGGGAAAGGCATTGGTGGTGTAACTGATCAGCAGACAAGTCTGCGGACAACTGGGGTGCGGTTGGGAGCAGAAACGTGTGGACGGAGAATCGCACCTTGCCAACAGCGCCGTCGCCAACAACAACACACTTGATGTTATCCATGTCGAATAAGGTTCTGTGCATGGAAATGTGGTGCTTCAGTGCGGTTGGGCCGGTGAAACGATTTGTTTGCAAGTTGACAACGGCGTGGTCGTTGCGACACGCTGCGAGTAAGTTGTGCTTACCTGTTGTGGAAAGAGCGAAAAAAGGGATTTGACGAGTGATATGTGTGGTAGCTGATTAAGTTGTTCAAAGTTTTTTGGTGCTGGTGGCTCGCTGCAAAAACTACACACACAGCTGGACTACAAGCTGAGCCCCCTGCAACGTCCGAAGCCTGGAGTTGACTTGTCTATTTATGTTGCGGACAAGATTGGCGTGGCTGTCGTCTTTCAGGAGCTCCACGTTTACTTCTCTCTTCGAAAAGCCAGCGTGTAGCGCCTATGGTTGGCCGGCAGTCTCTACGACATGGGAACAAGGAGCGAAGCGAAACCCCGGCTTGAGCGTGCATCGGAGGCTCGGTGCATCTGAGCAGCCACCGAACTGTGTGGGTTGGTATAAAAAATTAATTCGCAACCAGTAAATGTCGTGCGGTGCACCGTGCCCTGCTGCACTCCGCATTGCATGGTGCGGGTTCACAGCACATCACCTGGGTGTCCAACGCTGCGCCGGCTTAGTCCTGTGCCTGCTTGCCCTTGCCCAGGCGCATGTCCACAACAATACCCCACAAGGTAATACCAATGGTCAGTCCAAAGGTTCCCCACATGGCAGTCTGGATGAGCTCGTCCTTGCCGCCTTTGAGGTAGGTGGGGTGAGCGGGATTTGCGACACCAGGGGCCTGGAAAAAGGCAGCCCACTTAGCCTTGTTGTTAGATGTATTCACCATGCCTTTGGTGACACCCCACATGTTCTTGAAACCATCAACGGTGGACATGCGGCGAACAGAGGCCTGCTGAGAAGCACTGGCGGCACGGCCGCTTGCGACTGCGACACGCTGCATTATGATTGTTGTGGGAGCAAACAGAGCACTCATGCACACGAACGGTTTCAGAACTGTCATAAAATTCGAATGCACCTTTTGAATCTCCTCCGAATCGGCACAGCTTGGATGGTAATGCGTTCCCACCCCCGCATGTCCCCCCCGAAACAACACCCAAGCTCAGGACGAGCAGCTTGGGCGCTCATGAGTTTGTACTGGCGAAGGAGCAATAATGAACGAAAGAATACCATGCCAGCGTAACTCTCAAGGCCCTCAGGTAAGTTAATTTGATGTAACACTGATTTCGAGAGCATGCTCGTGTGCATGCAATAGTCTGAAGCAAATGCCAGTTTGTTTGCCTTCTTGTCTGTGCACGCCCCTCTTCTCCATTCAATGGGCACATTCATTTCGAACGTGTATTAGTTCCTGGTATTCGCTGCACTTAGGGTGTGGGAGTGCGGAAATCGAGACAGGTCACCAGTCAACGCGTTGGGCGGCTGATAGCTGAATCTCAGCTTCATACCGCATTTGATACTTTGCACTGGCTTGTTCGCTTGAAAGCACATTCTTGATGGTGTCAATTTGCAGAAACTTTCGCCATGCAACGTGCAGCAATCCGAGCGACCCAGGTGGCTGGGCTTGCCAACACGCAAGGAAAGCGCACCGTGGTAACGCAGTTTCGTGATGCGTTTGGCACTACCAAGTCTCTTGTGAGTGCAACTAACAACAAGGCTAAGTGGGCTGCCTTCTTCCAGGCCCCTGGTGTTGCAAACCCCGCCTTCCCGACCTACCTCAAAGGCAAAACAGACAACATGATGATGGCAGGCATGTGGGGGGCATTCGGCCTCACCATCACCATCACCATGTATGGCATCGTCAATGACATGCGCATGGGCCGCAACAAGGCATCTGAGTGAAATGCATACCATATTTGCAAGCCTAGGTTTTTAGCCCCGTGCTGGGAAGTTAGCAGGCTGTGTCCCAACAGCAAGTTATAAATTGTGCGCATTCTTCACTCAACACGCGCCTTCTTAGCATCGTTCCCTTGAACCACCTCTTGATCACCCCCACTCGAAGCAGCAGCTGCCACACGAGCCTTGCTGGCGCTGTGGTGTTGCGCCGTGGCCGATGTGATCTTCAGCAGCTCACGCAGGGCCATGGTGGCATACGCCCCAGAGGGCAGCGTGAATTCCAGGGCCAGAGACAAAAAGCCGCCTTCACCAACCACCCCCCCCTCAGGAGTGGTGCTCCATGGGGCCCCGTCGCCGCCTGCACCGGCTGCCGGGGCACGGACCACCAATCCGTCCGCCAGCAATGCAGTGCTGGCTGGCCGCGCACCGGCTTCTGCCATGGGCGCATCGAGCTCGGTGGGATACAGCTGCGTCTGTGCCTCAGTGTGGCGCACCAGCAGCCATTTGGGGTCGCTTGCGGCAGCAAGCAGGCTGCGGTACCCCCCAGTCAGCACGCCCAGGGCACACTTTGCAAGCGCCGAGCGCCTGCCCCACACGGGGTGGTCTCGGTGCTTCGCCACTGCAGGATGCCGCATGGTGCTTTGCCCCCCACTACCGCTGTCGTCCATGGACACGAAGCCATCTGTGGTGGGCCCCCCTGCTGCCATGGCTGCCTGCACTGCGCCAGTGAGGTCCCCTGCCGCCTGCAGTGTCACAGCCACAAGCGCAGGCTCAAAGCCGTCCTCAGACAGCAGCTGGCAGTACAGCTGGGCGCCAGCCGCGTGCGTCGGAAATGCCGTTTCCGCCCCTGGGATGGGCAACACCACATGCTCCATGGAGAAGGTCCCAGCAGCAGCCTCCTGTGCCGTCACATGGCGAACTGGGGGCCAAGGTCGCAAAGGCTTGCCGGAGGTGGCTGGCACGGGGGTGCCCCCCTCGACTGGGGTGGAAGGGGGGCCCTCCTCCTCTGCCTCGCCCTCATCTCCCTTCGCTGAGGCATCCACCAGCACCAAGTCGCCCTCGATGGCACCCTGTGTTCCCAGTGCAAGTCTGGCTGTGGCCATTTTGTTCCACAGCAGCGACTGGTACGCGTGCACGAGAAGGGAGCGTGCACGCATGGGAATGGACCCGTAGGCGCTGGAGACACCCTTCCAGCCTGCTCGGTCAATGCCTCGAAGGAGCGCCACTTCGGAGTAGAAGCCGCCAGGCATGGCTGCTGCAATAGCGCCTGGAGGAAAATCTGCCTCCAGTTTCTCTGCGGCGGCAGCAGCACTGTCCTCGTCCCCGGCGTCGATTGCCTGCAGCAGCTCGAGAGGGATGACCTCCTGCATCTTGAGCATGCCAGCGGCACACTGCGCGAACTTGCCCTGCAGCAGCAGCTGCCCCAGGGCAGACGTGGACACGGAGCCGGTGCCGAAGCGCTGCAGGCCGAAGTAGTTCACGTAGCTGGCACCCAGGGCCACCCACTCCCGCAGCGCCACCAGCGCGGCGTCAATGGAGGCTTGCTGGGCCTGCTGGTCTGCGGCAGGGCCTGGGCCTGCTTGCACCTGGCGCAGCGTCAGGAAGAAGCGGTTGCCCGATAGCTGCCCCAACTGCATCTGCTTGGGCACATAGTCGAAGTCGCCCACTCGCAGCAGAGAGCCGTCCCCAAAGTTGGAGGAGTTCACCAGAGACAGGCTGTAGGGGTTGATGAGAGAGGCGGTGATCCACTGGGCTGTCATTGCCCGTCGGTCTTTGGTGCCAGCATACCCCAGGAATTTGGTGCGTGTGTTTGCACTGCGGGCCAAGCGGTCCATTGCGGAGATGGTGTCGCTGTTTACCTTTGCAAGCACCATGCGGGCATGGTGAGGGCGCCCCTTGGGCCACAGGCGCACCAGATCCTGGAACGTCTTCATGCGCACCCGAATATACGGCTTGGCGTCGGGGGAGGTGGAGGCGCCTGAGGCCCCCCTTGCACCCCACATGGCCCCCTTCACAGTGGCGCCCACCTGCGGGGGCTCGTCCAGCTGCATGGTGTCAGAGCTGAGTTGGGGTAGGTGCTGCTTGAGCAGCATGTGCACGGCTGTGCGCTGGGCCTTGTCGCATACAGGGGCAGGGAGCACGGTCATGTCACCATCACGAGCCCACTCTAAAAACTCCGCAAGAGCCATCAAACTGGGTTGATCCAGCAGTTTTCGTAATTCACTTTGGACAGACATGTCCTCGCCGCCAGTTAAATATGCTCCACGGCTGACAGTGACCCCGGCAGTCGAGCTCAAAGTCTGCATCATTTTCTCACGGTACACAGAGGGGTCACCTGCCTCTCTCAATACAGCGATTTCGCCGTCATCGTTCACCTCGCGAACAATAAAATCTGTGAATGACTCCTTGATAATACAAGAGAAACCTGCTGACTTAGTCACGTGTCTGCGATTGAGAACAAGCAAGTGAAGTGGGTGCGGAAAATGAGACCCCGTCAAGTCTTACTGGGTAATGCCAACCTCCTCCTCAGATCGCCCATGACGTAAGTGGGCACGAAAGTCTGGTACAACAGCCAACACTTTATCAGCTCCACGCATTGGCTCTTCACGTTCACGCTTTCCCCCCGCGAAACGCCCGCCACCTCTGCCTCCGCCGCCACCACGCCCTCTGCCTCCGCGGCCACCACGGCCTCCTCGCTTGCCACCACGCCCACGTCCGCCACCTCTTGGCATATCTGAATCGAAAAGAAAGTCTGTCTTATCTGGAGTCCCCTCTACTGGACACTGTGTAGCTGGCACAAACGTGTGGCAGCTTCTCCAAACGCAGCTTGAGGCAAGCGCACGGAAGGGCGAGAAAAGGCGTGAAGCTCGAAATGCAGAGCAAGAACCCCGAGACAGCATTTGTCGCAGAGCTTGCTGTATACTAGTCACAAACGTTATTTTTGATTTTGATTGCCATATTTTCTTCGTGCAATTGTGCTACTTCTCTCGCTTATCGTACTTGCAGGGGGCTGTGGTCGGTTGGGTTGGCCTGATATTGTTGCTATCAGTAGCTCCCGCTAAAACATGGCTGCAGTACAGTTACTTGTGTACACATATGATACAGTTGGAAGATATGGCTAATAGCGATCGCAGCACCCACGAGGAAACCGACCAGGCAAACGGCCTGGCAAGAAGAAAAGAGAGCCGGCGTGGTTTGAGCGATGCAGTGCCTGAGTTCACGTTTGACTGCACGGGCATTGGCAGCAAAGATACCTTCTGGGAGAGGTTTCTAGTCTTTATTGGTGCAATGGATGACCATGGCACTAACCTCGATGCTTTGTGTGACTCAATGGGCGGCGGTTGCTCGGACGTCCTGGTAAGATGTTTCGCCGATGAGTGCTTCGTGTGACAGCCAATGATTCAGGAGGCTGTATTCTGATTGCAGAACCCCCCCTACGTGCTCACTATGACTAATACTTCCAAAGCTGAAGGTGGTGGACTGAAAATGATCAACTATGTTGCAGAATTTGCATTGGAAGAAGATTTGGCTGAAATGGGCGTGGTTGTGCGTCTTGTGCAGTGATGCCCAAGGTGCTATGCAGTCCGGTGTCTTGAGCAAAGCCTGGGCCAGCAGTGCATTTAGTTTCTTGCACTATGCGGTAGCCTGTTGGATTGAGGCTGGCCGTGCACATTTTGTGTGTGTAGTTGCACGACGATTGAACAAGCCATAGCGAGGGGTAGTACCTACACAATACACGCCGACACGCTGCTGTACCTGGGAGGTTTCGCTTCGCATAGTCACGATGAACTGGTTGAAGGGGCAGCGCACATGTGGCCCCAGCCAGGCTCACAAGCACGGGGGCCTGTGGAACCCGCTGCGCACAGAGAGCAGGCGGCGCAGAGAGTTGACAGCAACACGGCCTCACCTGTCCTCCGGCATGCCCTCACTTGGCATACCCCCCCCACTCCAGCTCGATTCGCCAGCTGCCTGCCAATTGTGGCGAGTGCTGTGGTGCTTGCCACTTTGGCGTCCCCCCCCTCGCTTCCGCCGACCCCTTCCACGGCCCTTCCCCGGCGACCCCACCCCTTGCCCGAATTGAGGAAGAGATGCAATTTTCTCCACTGCCTCGCTGACATGAGCGTCGTCAGCTTCAGTGCGTTCACTCGCAGCCGCTGCAGGCCTGGCAATGAACAAGGCATCAAGGGGCTCGGTGCCTCCAACCAGTAGCGGCTGCTGGCACTGCACGTGCAGCGCAGATCGCGTTATGCCGGTTTCCTCTTCGAATTCCCGCAGGGCGCCGTCCACGGGGGCCTCCCCCAGGTGCCGCTTGCCCCCAAAGCACTCCAGCTTGGAATGGGTGGCGCGTGAGCCCATTGATACGCCCAGCAGCACATGGGTGGACCGTGGGGGCATGGCATGGCTGTGTAGAATAGCTGCCATGGCAGGTAACAACACGCCATGGGGCTTCAGCTTGCTGGCTTCTGAGAGGAGCGCTGCCTTGAAGAACTCCGGCAGCACATCACTGAAGGGGGCAGCAGGCGAAGCAGCTGCTGCACTATGCATGGCGCTGGCATCACTATTTAGAGCTGCATGATGTACAATCACAGTCTTGAGCGCCATCATCATGTCTTTTTCAGAGTGGTCTTGCCGTTCGAGCAAACTTGCTGGAAGAGGCAGCACCATGTGAATGTTGTCACCTGGCACTGCTGCTTGCAGCTGCATCAAATCAAGCAGTTCAGCCTCACTTCCGTGCACACAGACGAATCCGTTTGGGTTGTGGCGTAGCAAAGCACCTGATGTGGCAGAGTTGCGCCCAGAAAACTTTTCGTGGGTCTCAAGCCATGGCAACACGCGGCCTGTTTCAAACTCTCGCCACTGCTGTGCAGAGGCATTGCTCGTGTTCAAGAAGTCGCATTTGAATTTGTGAGGTACACCAGGTTGTCCCCTTTTCAAGCTGAAGCTGACTTCGAGTTCACCATCCACAACTTTCGCTGCAGGGTGGACAAAGCAGCGAACGTCTTTCACGATTTTCCCTTGAGATGCGGCTTGAGCTGCTGCCATGCTCAATTGCAGATACAAGCAGGTTCAACAGCAAATACAGCTGGTCTGTGATCCAAACGACTTGGAGGCAAAAATATGCCCTTCCTCCTTGCAGGCAGTTGCAGTTGTGTCAAGCTATTGTGAGTGTTTGCTGCGTCGAGGGGTGGTTTCTGTGAAGGTGTTCGGGATCCTGTCCAAAGCGATACCATCGGCATTGGCATCAGACCAAATCAAATGTGACCACTGAATGTGAAATGTCAGCGCAAGCCTGTGTCCTGCAGTTTTGAGAAGGCTGCACGCCAATTCTGCGGCTTGTGTATCGACTTCTCCGCGCATTTCGCTCCGCACAGCCATGGCTGCTTTGACGAGCTCCATTAAGGAAGTTGCTGAGTTCAAGATCATGTTGGATGCCAGTCTGGGGGTCGAAGTGTCCAACATTTCGGTGCGCAGTGTGCTTAGACACAGTTTGTGAGCAAGCGGCACGGTAGTTTGAATCTCGCAGGTGGACTTCAATCCCGCCGAGTACGGACGTCATGCTGTGGACGAGGCATCAGAGCAGGCTGTGGACGAATCGTGGAAGCAACTGAAACGTGCCAATCCACGAATGTACAACGGTAAGTGCATGAAAAGTATCGGTCGCACTGCGGCGTTTGCGACAAGCTACCTTGTAAACTTCGCGACGTTTGCGTGTCATGTGCGCAATTATTGCATGGTGGCTGAAATATGATGAACTAGATCTCGCAAATCTGCACGGTGCATTTTGCTTCTCTGTTTGTGCCTGCTGTGATGACCCGTCGAGCACGTGGTTTATGCCCACTTTCCGTTTCTGCGCAGCCTCCAAGTTCCGCTTTGCTGGCGGATCCTGCTCCAAAGACGGCAAAACAGTTCTCAAAATCGGCCTCAGCGACATGAAAGGCTTCAAAACCACCAACTTGGGCACTGGCTCGGCCGTTTTGGCGCACAAGGGCAAAGAGCAAGGGGCCCCACGCAAGTACATGGCTGATCCCATGGACGCTACCGTGATCGTGGAGTCCACGGACGGCTTTGTGCCGCTATTGCAGCGCCCCGGGCACGCTACACATGCCCCAGGGCAGGTGGACACGCCGTCTGGCAGCCCCGAGCCCTCAGCTTCTGGCATTCCTCTCAGCTCCGTGGTGGTGGTGGGTGGCCCCACCAAGGCTCGCAGGCCAGGACAGCGCAGCAGTGTGGACGCCAGCAGCATTGGCCCCGAGATCGTGCAGTCGCTATTTGATGCGGCCCTCATAGAGGTGCAGGATGAGCTGAACTTGCCCTCAGACTTGATTGTGGGCCAGAAGTTTCTCGGGGTGGTCCGCGGGGCCAAAGTGGAAGGCATGCTCACTGCCGTGTTCTGGGTGAAGTTCAAGGGCACGCTGTCGGATTTCCAGAAGCGCTACGAGATGGGTGGCAAAGAGGGGCAGAGCAGCGAGCTGATCCTGGCGCCCGTGAGCCAGTTGTCCGCCTTGAACACCACAGAGCCTGGTGTGGTGGTGTCGGGCTGCCGCTCTGTGGCCGCCCCCAGGCGCGAGGGAGCAAAGGAGGCCACGCCTACCACCACTAGCAGTGCAGGTGCTGACGAAGATGGAAAGACCGATGTGGAGTGTGACGAGATGGCTCCTTCAGCCAAAGCAGCTCTGGAGCTCTGGCGCATGCACAAGCAGAAATTGGCTGCACGCCGGCGCAGCACTGCAGGCTTCCTGTAGAATACAAAAACAGTGCAAACAATAATCAATTTTCGTGCAGCTTGCCCAGCTTGGAATATTGTGTGCTTGCTGGGTGAATGTGCTGATAGCTTGCAGTCGCTTGTTGCTGCGACACTGATTTGTGGCTGATCTCAAATGGGGGCTCCTGGGGGGCAACTGCCAGGCTCTTATAGAAGGCTTCATGGTGTTTTCGCGGCTTGCTGGCATGCCATTACCCTTATGAATACGGTTGGCTGACTTTCATAAGAGTAACAAAGCCTTCGGCAATTGCCTGCAAAGCCCAAGCGCACAGGGTCGAAGCTTCACGAAGGAAAGCCGACAGACCAAGCCGCTGCAGGCACCTGGGCGCTGCATCTTACACATACCCAACATAACCCATTCCAGTCATGTCGCACTCGAACTCAGTTTCACTCCAAGATGGGAATCAAGACTTGAGCCTCGGCTTACTCCAGCGTAAGTGCATGCCCACCAAGCACTTCGAAAGAGTATACGGTATTTCCTGTGCAGCAAGCAATGCTGCATCAAACTCATTGTTGTCTGTGGAGACTGACACTGCCCAGGCTGTCAGTGTATCATCAGCCCACTCAGCCAGCTCTGGTGCAGACGCTGGCCACGAGATTTCGCCAACACCCAACCAAGGGAGCAGTAGCTCGAGGAGGGCATCTGCCTCTGTTGAACAAGAAGGCCACACAACAGCTAGTGGCACGCCCCATGCTGAATCTGCGACCATCGCTGTGGCTGCTGATGCCGGGCTTCCACCCACACCAGGACACATCTCGGCACGAGTGATTCCACTGCTGCAAACAGGCTTTGGACAAAATCCGCATCCTCCCAGCAGCAGCCCATACTCCACAGATCGGCCTGCAGGACCCCGTGAACTTACAGGCACGACTTCATTTTCTTTGGAAATGTTCACTCCGAGCTTGAACCACACTGCATCCTTTGGCGGTTTGAGCCGCAGCGGGGCAGCGACTCCAGCCCTGGCCGGAAGCAGCTTCTCATCCCCGACCCACGGCAGTCCGAGCATTCCAGCATCCGGACGGAGCCACGCCACAGCCTTCACAGATATTGACGACTCTGTCGCCTCCCCATATCAGCCCATTGCCTCCGATGAGGCGTTTCCGCCCACTGCCAAAAGCGATAGTCACCCCCCCGTCACTGGCTTTGACAAGGGGGCTGACTGGCATTCCCGGGTGGAGCTGGAAGAGGGTATTACAGCTGTTGCACCTCAAGCGTATCCTACACCCAGCACAAGTGCCAGCCCCGAGGTTGATGTGGAAGCCGGCACAAGGGCTGTGCATGTGGTTCACCTGGAAGACTCAGACGACGACGAAGAGATCGCTGGTGGCGCAGCACGGCAGCAGCGGGAACCCTTAAAGTTCTGTGACTATGCAGGCTGCTTGTCCTTGGGCCTGCTGGCCAGCATTGGTGCTGGCATCCTTTGGTCCCGCACAGTCAAGGGGGGCAGTGTGGAGGACGAGGATCTGCTGCGGTGGTCCATCGCTGCGACCATTGTGGCTGTTCTGACTGGCTACTGTGTGTGGCTGTGTGTCATGACTTCGAAATTCGAAGCGTTGCAGGCAGAATGGGAGGAAGAGGCTGCTGGGCAGAACGGCGGCTCGGGGCGGGCAAACTCTGTCTTCAACTGCAAGGAGGACTGCAGGAATCCAGCTGTGGGCACCTGCAAGCTGCTGGTGCTAGTGGTGGGTGGCATCATCATGCTCCCGATATTCATCCTTCCGTACTTGCTCGGGAAGGGGGCGCTGCGGGGCTGTCGGTGCTGCTGCCAACACTGCTGCGTGCCGTGTCTGGAGGGCTGCTTCTCGTGTGTCGGGCGCATCATAGATGGATGTTTGGTGCCCTGCTGCCAAAGCATTTCGCGTGGCTTGTTGTGCGTTTGGAACACTCTGTGCGTTCCGGTGTATACACACCTTCTGCGGCCTATGTTCCTGGGAGCCTGGAACACCATGGTATGGATCTTCAACAACGTGGTGCACCCTGTGTTTAACTTTTTGTACGAAAGTGTGCGATGCTTGGTGAACTCCGTGATTACGGCGTGCACGTGGATCTACGAGAGCATCCTTGTGCCCATTGCGCGGGGGGTTGCTGCGGCAGGGCGCTGCGTGATGGACTATGTGCTTAGGCCCGTGTGGAACGGGCTATGTGCTGCAGTGTCCTGTATATACAACAGTGTGCTACGCCCAGCAGCGCGCTGTGTGCATGGCTATCTGATCATGCCGGTGTGGCGTGCTATCCTGTGCTTCTACAACACAATCCTGGTGAACATGTGGCGGTATCTCATTGTGTGGCCCTTGCAGCGGCTGAGTGACTGCTTGCAGTGGATCTTCGGCACCTGCTTCCCCGCCATAGGCAGAGCGCTGTACTGCGTGTTTGACACGTTGGTGGCACAGCCTGTGCGTTGGATCTGGCTGAACGCCATTTCGCCTCTGCTTCATTACATGTTCGTTGTTCCCTGGCGGTACGCGATCATGCCTGTGCTGCGGGCAATGGGCAATGCACTGGCAGCAATTGGGCGGGCCATCGGCGTCGGCATGGCAGCTGTCGGGCGCTTCTTTGCCTCAGTGGGGCGCGCACTGGCTGGGCGCAGGCGGTGAACCGTCAGCGGCCTGCAGCGATGTGCTATCTTTGTCATGTTTCTTGTGTGTGGAGATTCTAAATGAACACCCACTTTGCACCAGCTGTCGGGGGCGGTCACACCTCCTGGCTGCCTGGGGAGCCGGGCGTCGTCACCGGCTTGTCAGCGCTACTGTGGCTGCCCGAGCTGCAGTTCAGACCCCCCGCCTTGCCCCCCTTTACACTCCCTGCAGGTGTATTCAGAGGCGCCGCGCCCAGTGCCTGTCTGCGCTGCAGGGCTAGGCGCTTGTTCTCCTCGATGCGCCGCCGGCGCTCCTGCTCAGCCTCCACAGCCTTGAGGGCCTCCTGGCTCAAAGAGACATTCATGGCGCTGCCAGTAGGGGCTGAGCTGCACTCCGACTGCAAGAGAACTGTGCTGCTGTGCTGCACTTGGCCTGTGGCCTGCTTCTTTGCAGGTGAGGCGACGCTGGGTGGCAGCGCTGTGGCTGGCTGCGCCGAGGCACGCTTGACTCCGCCTACGGGAGCAAGCTGTGCCGCAGACGACGAAACAGCTACTGAGTGTGAGCTAGATGTGGTTGGGGTTGTGGAGGTTGCGTGGGGCACTGACTGGGGCGGCTGCTGGGTTGGCTCAGGTAGGACGAAGCCAGGGGCCCCGACGCCAGTGGCATCAGGCGTGCTCAAGGGAGCCGACCTGGATGAGGGGGCTGCCATCAAACTAGCAGCATCAAAGCGCTCGGTAGTTGCTGTGGTTGCAGTGCTGTGGGAAGATTGAGCCTGCAAACTCATAAAATTGCTGAAAGCGACCAGACGGTCTTTCGCCAGAACTCACTTGCACCTGGCGAGCCCTGTGCTGAAAATCCGCGTTTGAGACACAGTTTCCAAGCCCGTCTCCAAACAACCGCAGAGTCCTCTTTCTTGCGTCGGTCACTGCGCTCTGCACAATTGGAGTGGGTAAAACAAGAACTTGCGTCACATTTGCGTCACATTTGCGTCAAGACCTCAAACGCACCTTTTTTGCTTTCTCCAGGGCCGCAGTCCAAGATGGCATATTCTCAGCTGTGCCATACCCGATATCCTCGTGGAAGTTGCCCTCTCTCAGCTGTACAGTCATTTTGGGGTGTTGGCTGGGTGGCAGGCCAAGCGCGAAACTCTTACCGTTACGCGCATGTGAGCCATCACCCCAATTGTCCACTTGCCATGGGCACTTTTGTGGGCCTTGTCGACCTTCAAACACTTGATCTCACTGCTCCATCCATTATAACCCAAGATATCATTCGCCAGGCTGAAATGATGCGGGTAAGCTAGAAAGCAGCTAGCAAACAAACCATCACGCACCTCAGCACTGTTTCACCAGTCAAGTACAAAGCGTTCCGCCCTCCACCAACAGATCGAGACCTGAGATCTGCTGGGTTAATCGCAGCTGCTAATCTGTTCGCCTTGGCGGCTGCCTGCACCTGCTCCATTGTATGCTCCACAGTGATGAGGCGAGCAGATGGTATTTGCTTTGGACGGATCTGACAAAGAAGTGCAGCTCGTGCGAGTACCAAGCACAATGCTCACCTCTCATATGTATCTGGCATTGTCAATTTACTTAGCACCAGTGCGAAGCCAACTTGGGTACACTTTATTTGTACCAAGGGTGCTGTAGTAGGGGCTGTAAATCCTCAGCATGTCAAATTCTGAATCAGTCGGCATGAGGTCTACTAGTCCAGTGAAGACGAGAAGTATTTTCCATTGGTCTCATTTTGCAAAATTCAGGGGACTCTGGTGGTGCTAGGCAGCGCCCACAGGTGTATTGACATCAGCTCTGCTTGGAGTTTTGTCGGCTCAAAGTGGGCTGCTGCAGGCATGGATAAATACACGCTGGATGAAAAAATTGGAGAGGGTTCGTACGCAGTTGTGTATCGTGCTACGAAGGCGGGAAAACTGTTTGCCATCAAGGCGCTGAAGGATGACTTTGCCAGGTGCGCCCTACCGTGAGATTTCTGAAGCCGCGCCTCCTTCATCTACCCCCTTGCAGCTTTGAAGAGGTGAAGAAGCTGCCAGAGGTGGCATTCTTAGGTGGATGGTATGATACATGCGTGGTCAGGCTGCATGAAGTGCTGAAGATTCAGACTAAGGTGAGATGAGTGAGACGCTGCTGCTTTGCAAGGACCACACCCATGTGCCACCCTTGGTGCGCTTACAGGTCTTCCTGGTGTTTGATTTCTGCGAGTCAAATCTGTATGAAGCAATGACACACATGTCTGAGTCTGCAAAGCGTTTTTCTGAAGAGCAAGTGAGGTTCCTCATGTCCCACCTGCTGAGGGGCCTGGCTGCACTGCACTCTCGTGGCATTATGCACCGTGACGTGAAACCAGACAACATCCTGCTCACGTACGGAAGTGCAAAAGTGTGTGATTTCGGTCAAGCACGGTACGTCATGTCATCACCCCCGGGCGAAGCGATGAACGGTCCCCTGACAGACTATGTCGCAACGCGATGGTACCGCGCTCCAGAGCTGCTACTGCATGCGACTGCATACAGCCCTGCCGTGGACCTGTGGGCAGCAGGATGCACCATGGCGGAGTTGATGTTGGCACGCCCGCTTTTCCCCGGGACCTCGGAGTTGGATCAGCTGCACCGGATAGCGTCCGCCCTGGGCTCCCCAAGCAGCCAGCAGTGGCCGTCACTACCTCACCTGTGTGAGCGCAGTGGGCACCAGCTGCCGTCAGCAATGGCAAGCAATATACATGACTTGGTTCCTGGCATCTCCCCAGAAGCTGGTGAGCTCTTGACCGCACTCCTGCAGTGGAACCCGGAATCCCGCCCCACTGCGCAAGCCGCACTCGGGTTCAAATTCTTTCAAAACGGTATCAGTACTGGGGTGCAGCCGGTACCACCAACTCGTCGATTGGATGAAAAGCTGACTGCGCAGGCAGACGCCAAACTGGCAGAGAGCGACATCAAGGGGCTCACTGTCGCTGCAGCAGCTGCCGCCGCCACTTCCAGTGCCGCAGCGCCAGGCAGCGCAGCAAGCACAGCAACAGATACTTCCTCTGCCCAAATGCAAAGCACAGCTGGTTTTGGCCAGGCAAACCTGCCTGGGAATCTGGGACTGGCTGCGCTGCCACAGGCTGCCGCTGGAGGCATTGCCAGTGCCCAGCCCCTGCCGTCAGAGACAACACCAGCAGCTGAAACTGGCAGCAAACCACGTACTTCAACACGTGTTCGGCCGGGAGGTATGTTGGCTGGTTTGCTAGGGGGCCCTGCCTCGTCAACCTTGGCGCCAACTGGGTACAACCCTTCGAGCAACCGCCCAGCTGTGGCCGTCACCCCCGATGCTGTTGCACAGCCGGCCGATACTGCCGATACATTTCAGTCAACGCATGCGAGCTCCCAGGAGCTGTCTCCGTCAAACTACGTGCCGTCGTTTCTGAGGGGGTCGGCTCAAAGCTCGGCCAGCAGCAGCCAGCCGGCAGCATCGGCAGCAGGTGCAAACCACGACAAGCGTTCAGACCAAGACGGACAGAGCTTCGGTGGGTATGTCCCGTCTTTTCTGCGTGACTGATTTAGGCGCCAGCCTTGTGCTGCAGCTGCAGCTGCAGCTGCGGCTGCGGATGGGTGGCTGCGAACGGCAGCTGCTCATCTGCAGGCAGGGATGGCAGCACAAAGTTGGTGCGAGCAACAATGAGGTGTGTGGTGCTAGCACGGGAGGGGCTGTCTTTGATATCCCTGGCTCCTCCATCCGGCACTTCGCATGGTGGGCAATCACCTCACCTTTTGCACTGATGCACTCTGGGCTCCCCGCAGTCTGCCACTCGTGCTGCTGGGTTGCACCGCCAGGGTTCCTGCAGCAGAAATGACTCACACCCCAGGAAGTGAGCACACGCTCATCATGGAACACATTCAGGGTTTGTTGGTCATTTGGCATCGTGGTACGTCAAGCAAGCATTTATGCAGCTGACATACCTATAGGTACCGACCGACCAAGCAACGACGGCTCAGCCACCCCCGTTCACAGTTTTGGTAGGAGATTCTGCGAAATCATGCACAAAACCACAAATGAATGAGCAGTTTATGAACCTTTGCAAAATAATTCGGTTGCTTTGTGGTCAAGATTACATCGGGCACGCCACAACCGATAGACTTTTTGCGGTATTTAGATATTGTGGGTTAGGCAAAGGGATTGAAGCCAGAAGTAATTCAACAGATGGCGGCTCAGCAGCCAGCCTCGGCGGCAGAGTGCATTGTGCCTACGCAAAGTAGCCTTTGTGGGCAAGGCTTCGAGGAGAGCCTTGGTGTGGGCTCACCTGTGTTATTTCAAAACCACCGGCGCAGGTACACTGGTGCTGGGCACGCCATGGCCTCCGCCTGCACACAGCAAAAAGTTCGATGGTGCGCTGCCAGTGGCCGTTTGTTGAACAATACGCATCAAATTGTTGAGTGGCCATGGCAATGCCCATCGGCCAAGGGGCATCAACTGATGCCCGTGGCCTCAGATGCCTACTGCACAAACCCTTCAAATCCCGCACTGGATGTGGCTACGGCTCACACGCAGACACAAGAGGCGCTCCACACGCTTGTGTCAACTCTTGACCACATGAAATCGTCGCTTGTGGCTATTCTGCGCGCTTCTCCACGTGATAAGCGTTTCCTTCCGGTCGGGGGCACGCCGCTGGCTGTGTACACCCCACAGCAGAGCGGCACGAGAGTGCCGACGCGTGGCTTCGTGCGAGTCAGCAGCGCGGACCACCCTATAGTGCCCTTTTTAGCGCGTGCACTGTGCCGCCATACACAGAGCGTCGGCATCGTGCATGAGCAGAACTTGGGGGCGGATCAGCGCCGCAGCACAAAGCACCCCCCCTCAGCCGCTGCCGCCTCCTCCGTGGGGGGCTCCTCAGCCCACGGCGGCAGCACTGCCCATACCAGCGGGGGTGGAGATGCGCTCACATTGAACCCCATGGCTGGCCCTCCAACCGTGGTGGCTGTGCGTCGCCTGCGCACGCGACTCCAGATCGTGCATCCGCTGCCGTGGGGAGACACCCCTCTGACCAGGCGCCTCATTCCGCGCGCCGTCATGTACTTGGCACTGATTGAGGGGCTGCAAGCTGCCCTAGCATACTCCGTCAACATCGCCTCCACACCAGAGGAGGCGCTCACCGGTCTCATCACGTTCAAAGCCACGCCCGCCGTGGACACTGGGGCAGCCTCACTTCGAACAACACATGTGCCGGTGGCTGCTCCATTCTTGTTCCCTCCCAACCCCGATAATGCGTCCACGATGTACGGCGTGGTGCCCCCAGCACTATTGCTGACCTGCTCAGTGTCCTCCCTCGTGGGTGCCCTGAAGGCTCAGCTGAAGCAGCTGCTTACGGCAGCAGATACAAGCAGCAAGCCCAGCCAAACAGGCGCCAACAACAGCACACAGCACGAAGCTTTGTGCAAACGTGTTAGTGAGCTTGAGTGTCCTCGGAGCAGCTTCTCCAGGCTTGTTTGGTTGCCCGAAAAGTGCTTCTGGGCAGTGATGCGATACAAGGAAGATGGCCGGGGCATGGAACAGGAAGCACTGTTCCGACTTGAAGGCGACGCAGCTGCGTATATTGCAGCGCATGAGGGCGTGGCACCCCGTTCTGCTGAGATTACGTCCTTGCTGGGGAACGGACAGCTTCTGGCACAGTGGCTGGCACCTGCCGCAGCACAGGATGTGGCTTTTGTGTTGGAGGCCCAGCGCCGTATGGCGGCCCATGTGGCCATCACTCACGCCACATACGATGTGCTCTCCCTGCCTGCAGTTTGTGCGCGCTCCATGCATGCGGTGTATACAAATCAGGTGGTGCAGCGGCTGGCTGAGGGCGCCGGCGAGTCACTGGCGCGTCCAGAGGGCAGGAGTGGCAGCAGCCACCAGCGCAACATGTTCCAGGATGTCATGAGTATGTGGGGCCCCGTATCCTCCTCCATGCTGCGAGCGCAGCTGGCTGAGCCGTATGCTGCAGTGAATCTGCCAGAGCAGCTGACAGCAGGGCTGGCCAGTGTGGCCACAGGTGTGCCCCCCCCCGGCCCCACTCCGAGTGCTCCGCACCAAAACAGCATTCTTCCGCAGCTGCAGTGGACGCTGCGGTGGTGGATGGCGGTTGTTTCAGCGGTGCAGAACCCAAAACGAGAGCAGGCCATTGCTCGCATTGGCGTGAAGCGCGAGTACCTCAAGTCCATCAAAAACAGGCTGAAGCAGCGCCTGCCCCTCACTGTACAAAGCAAGGCTACCACAGGTAAAATTACGCCCTCGTCTGCTGCTGGCAGCGACAGTAGTGATGAGGAGTCGGCGGTGGACAAGCTGCCTGGGGCCCCCCTGTCAGAGGAAGAGAAGGGGGCCCTGTGGGGCGAGCTGGCTGTGCAGGAGTGTGCAGTCAGCGACGTAACGTCCACAGCCATACCACCGCTGCTAGCCGCAGTGGCAGTGGTGCACACAGCGTGGAAGCCATCCTCAGTGTGCACCCCGTGGCTGGTAAGGTCTCGGGGCATGCGCACTCTGACGCAGGCCATGCTGACTGCCCACGCAGAGTGTGTACAAGCCGCCAGCATGCTTCTGCAGCAGCCTATGGTTCCGCAGACGTTCGCTTCTCATTCCCACTGGGCCGCACAGCACAGCCTGCCCTCCAATCTGGTGGCATCTGGAGCCCCCCATGCTTTTGTCACTGACGCCGCCCTCACGCTGCAGGCTCTGCCGTATGGTGCAGCAGTAGCTGTGCACACGCTGCTACCTCTGCTGCGCTCGCTACGAAGACGGGGCACAATGCAGACGTCGGAGCCCCCTTCCACATCCTTACAAAGCACCTCCACGGATGATGCCACGCTTTCGCTTCAATCCAGCGGAGGCATCCCACAGCAGCTGCCACCCACACAGGCGACCAGTGGGGGGCCCGGGCATCCGGGCGACAACGACCTTGACTTCCTCGTGCCGCACGATGACGCAACAGGTGAACTGGATTTTGACTTCGGGGATATTGATTCCCTGGGGGGGGGTGACGCGGGAAATGAGGGGGGTGACATGTCTTCGGCGATGGATTTCGACAAGGCCTTTGAAGCCTTCGATGAGTTCACAGGGAACACGCCCACAGCTGCGAGCCAAAGTGCGATGGTGCCTGGGGCGCCGTCCGTGCTGAGTCCTCAAGGTGGGGAGCGTGTTGTGGTGGGGTCTACACTGCACGCATCGCTGTCTGTGATACTGCCAGTGCTCCTGCCCACCGTGGAAGGCCTTCTCACGCCGCGGGCTGATGCATGTGCATACCAGCTGGTGGCGTGTAGCCTGTCACAGCTGCAGGATCTGCTGACAGACCAGCAACGGCGCCATGCTGCTGCTGGCATGTCGCTTCCTCCCGCCCCCGTCCCCTCCCCTCCCAGCACGCTGCCCCCCAGCCACTTTGGGCAGGCAGCTGCATTAATGACTCCAAGAGCTCTTGATTCCCATGGGCGTCCAGCGGTTGAGTTTTCTTCGGCGAGGGCATCCACAGGGGATACACTCCGGGATGTGGTGCCCGCATACCAGCCCCAGCAGCTGCAAGGGCAAGGCAGTGCGCACCTGCGTCCTATTTCGCGCAGTGATACCGTGACACCGCCCAGTGCTAGCCCTTTCACACAGCAGGACACTCGAGTGGGCAAGGTCACGGTGCATCTACCAAGCAGCCGTCAAAGTGCACTTCCCCAAACTGACCGCTCAGCTGCTGCACAGGCTGCATCTACAAGCATTGCTGACTCAAGTGGGCCGGCTGTGGCATCTGGCAGGGGCGGCACGCTGCTGAAAAGTGCAGCTGATGGCATAGGGAATCTGCTGGAGGCAGCTCACATGCCTCCCACAGAAGGAGCCACCCTGCCCTACAGCCTCGCCGCCACGACACCAGCAGCATCCAGCACGCTGCCTCGCCATGTATCACATCAGGCCCACAGCGGCACGATGTCATCGCTGCCACCGCCCCCCCAGCCCCCTCCGGCATCCACTGGCGCACACAGCGGCAGCGGCAGCGGCCAGCTGTCAGTGCCCAGCCAACACCCGTCCACGGGCACGCTGAGCAGCCGGGGCAGCTCAATGTCAGTACAGCTGCCCAACACACCTGACGGCACTGCAGGCGGCCTTCTTCATGCGCAGGGTAATGTGATGCACCTGCAGGCAGGAGTTGTCGCACCCCGTCTGCACACTTCCAACGAGGAAGACGTTGCGCGTGCAAGGGCTGGCTTGGGTGCTTTGGCACTGTCTCTCTTGTCTACTGCTTGGCACAGTGCGTGTGTGCACTCGTCAGCACAGGAGGCCGATGTGCTCCCTCGCCTACCACAGGAAATTGCCGCTGGGGGGGCAGACTCAGACTCAGAGGACGCCGACCGGGAGAGCACCAAGGGCGAAAGTGACTCGGAAGCACCAGATCAAATTGATGCTGAAAGTTCAAGCCCCTCCCCACCCCCCCCCCGTACGGCAGCAAGCACACCCCAGGCTCCTGCTGAAGATCCAGCCAAGGGGGGCGGCACAGACAGCGGCAGCGAAGGGACCGGTCGAGGGAAAGGTCGCAAAATACCTGCTGAACTGGATGACCGTGTGCTCATTACGAGCCAAACTGCTCCTCGGAACTGGCACATGGCGTGGCGTTTTCGACTCGGGACAGCGTCGCTTGTTCCGCCGAGGGGTGTGGTGCAGGGACAGGGTCCCCGCCCCACCCAGGCTGCTTCAACTGTGCGTGCCATGTTGAACACACTGTGCACTGTCATGCCACAGATGTGGAAGCAGCTGCCTGGCGAGTTTTGGAGCGTGGGGGGGGGTAGCGAGCCCCCCCCCCCCCTTGGTACCTCAGAGGACCTGCTCATCGGCGCCGGAGACCCCTATGGGGATGCATCAAGCAACACAGGGGGGGGCCTCCTGTGGTTGATGGGGGCTCTGATGTGCCAGTCCGGCATGACTGTCACCAAGGCACGGGAGGCTGCTTGTGCTGTGCAGACTGCGCTGAGGCGAGTGTGGAGCAGGGCGCACCGCGCAGGGGATGCCGCTGAGACAACCCCCCTTGACAACCGCATGCTGCGAGCACTCATGGCGGAATCGCCTGTTGCTGCAGCAGGGTGGAATGACTTGATCGCCCAGTGTCTGGGCGAGGAGTTGCCGGTGGGGGACTCCCGCCCAGCCAATATGTGCCCGGAGTCTGGTGTCCCGGCAACCTTCCCAGATTCGTATGCAGTGTCCGCCTTCGAACAAGACCTGATGTCCGTTGTGTTCCCTCCTCTGCAGGGCAGTGTTCTCAGTGGCGATGACGACTCGGAGCTGTGGGCAGACCTGCGCTGCAAGAGCGCCGGCATGTCGTCGGCTGCAAGCTCTCCAAAATCCGGTGACAGCCCCACCGCTCCAGGATCCGTCCTTAAACCAAGCAACCCACTCACCTTTCAGGCATCCCAGGTGCTACCAGGCTGCGTTGGGTTCGGTGCTGTGCGTGGGGCGGCTTGTTCCGTGGTGTCCACCGAAGAACACCCGCACGATTTGCCGCCGCAGTGTCTGCCAGACGCAGGCCCCCTCGCCAGTCTGCTGTCTTCACAACATGCTCTGCGCACTGCACTGCTCGTATGGGCGTGGCGGGCCATGCAAGCCACAAGCAGGGGGGGTGCCCATTCTTCAGCAACACCGCCCCCCGGCTCTGTGCAAGAGCTCGCACACCAAGTGCTACAGCTCTCCACCACATGCTTGGAGCTGCATTTCAGCAACGACGATGCAGATGAGGTTTGGCGCAGCTGTTTGGCCGCCAGCATGTTGCCCGCTGCGCTCTCCCCATTCCCAGCTGCTAGCCCAGAGTGGACACAGCACGGGCGGAAGCAATCCCGGAGCAGCAATGTGCTGAATAGAAACATGACAGTGCATCTATCGCGACAACAGTCCATTGCGGCGGCTGCCAAGCTGCCAGCTCTGCTGGTTTGTGGGGCTCCCCTTGTGCCGCTGGAGATGCCTGCGGGGGCAACCCCCCCTGTACAAGCTAAAGGAGGGTGGGTCACTGAAACCCACCCCGTGTCATCTCCGCTGGATCCCATCAGTGCACTTCGTCCTCCCATCTGGCGGGGGGCGGCAGCCATGTCCAGCAGTGTGCTGTCGAGATACACAGCGGCTGCTATCGGCTGGCTGACTGACATGCCTAGGAATGCTCGTCGCCTGCTGGTGTTGCAAATTGCCAAGGAGGTAACAGAGACACCTGTCGTGCTAGACTGTCGCACTACACCGCCTGTGCCGCCCCCTGAAAGCGGCACAGATATCCCCCCTCAAACTGGAGCTGGGGGGGTTGGCCAAGCAGAGGATGCCACACAAGCAGCACAAGACATGCTTCCAGACGATTTACGGTCGCACATTCTGTACGGAGTGGACCGTGTCTCCATCATGAACTGCCTGCTTCACCCGCTGGTGCCGCTTGCTGCAGGTCGACACCTGCTGCAGCCCCCCGCTTCTGTGCTGCACCCAGCTGTCACCAAGTACATTTCCAAGCAAGAACGCTTGCGTGTAGTGGATGCCAGTGGCTGGGAGTGGCCGGCTGATGTGTACGAGAGCGCCTCTAGAGACCTGCGAGCAGCAGTGCAAGGAGTGCGCACAAGCCTCCCTCAGCCTGGCATGAGGGCTGTGCAAGTCAAGCAGACGATCATGGCTGCTGTGAAGCGTGCTGTGCACAGCATCAGCTCCACTCAAGCACTGGACAGCGCGGACTCCCCCCATTCAGGCAAGTGGGGCGGGTTGCCTGCGACTGCCCTGCAAGTGCAACGCCTGTGCCGGGGTGACCCCACCCAGTGCCCTGGCTGCAGAACCGGCACTACTCACACATGCAACTTCTCAACAATTGTGTGCCGTGTCATGGGCGATGGGCGCATCATGTCTCCTGTGGAATGTGCTGCCCTGCTGCTGAGGCGAGCACAGGGGCGTCATGCGCTTGCCCGCAGCATGGCTCGTGCTGTGGGGGGGCAAGCAATCACCGACACAAGCGTGCTGCAAGACGCTGCTGAGCCCACAGCAGTGCAACAGAGTGCATTCTTGTTGCATCTACGCAAGCAGATGGGTCTGCACTCTGTCCCCTCTGCCTCTGCCAGCTCTGCCCACGGTGGCTCGCCAAATGAGCTGCCAAACGGCTCAGCCCTGCAGGCCATGTGTTCAGCATTTGGGGTCCAGTGCACCCTGCAGCGGCCCAAGCTTCAGCACAGCTCTCATTTCCCCGCTTCTACGTGGGTGTGCCAGCTGCTGCACTGCTTACTGGACGGGCTGGCTGGCCGCAGACCAGGCTTCTCCTTGTGCGAGGGGCTGCAGTTTGACACTGAAGTGCACCCAAACTTGGTGCAAGCAGCGAGCAAGCCTGTGCCAGTCACTGCTGAGCGGGCTAGGGACACTGCTGCCCCCCCCATGCTGAAGGGCATTGCGAACACCGCGCAGGCGCATGGTGTTCTGGGTGTCACCCCCGCTAATGAAGACGCTGTGTACATGGCTGCAGTGCTGAGTGAAATCTCAGATAAGGTCTCTGGGGCCCTCGCTGCCGGTGAAACACTAACGCAGGAGGCGTGTGGCGGCCTGGAGCCTGCACAGCTGAAGGAACTGGTGCTGTCGCGGGGGGGGGCTGTCCCGACAGGCGGACACACACAGCTGGATGTCCAGGCATCCTTGCTAGGCGCCCTCACCACGTGGCGAGCTGGCGTGGCAGATGCCTTGGCGTACACGAAGGAGGGCTGCTGCCGTGCCCAAGGCCGCTCCGCCTGGCTGTTACGAAAGCGCCTCAGGTCTCAGCACTCTACGGCAGCGCCAGCTGTGGTTCGTATCCCATCCGGTATTTGCGCTGGCGACGACCAGCAGGCGCCCATGGCAAAACGCCGTCGGCCATTGGAGTTGCCAGATGCCAATGGGGGCGATGTTGAGCTGGCGGCGTTGAGTGGCCCGGGGGTGGTCAGTGCATGTGTGACCGCTACAAGACCGCCCACTCCACCTGGGTGGGGCAGCGCGGTGTCTGGCACAGCTGTTCCTCTGGAAGTGCTGTCTCGTCGTGCCCGCTACACCACAGGCACCCTGCACATGGGGCGTAGCAGCATCGACGGCGCGGGCTTGTTTGCCACCTCTCGCATCCCCCTGGACGATGTGGTGGGGGAGTATGTGGGGGAGGTCGTCTCGGGGGGCGTGTGTGAGCTGCGGGAAGGCAAGTACGACACCAGTGGCGTTGCAGACTACATGTTTCGCATCGGTCAGCACGAGGTGATTGACGCATCGCTGTTTGGGGGGCGGGCGCGGTACATCAACCACTCCTGCGACCCCAACTGCTACGCGGTTGCAACACTGCCAGTGGCTGAGCGCAGTACGAACTCCAGCACACCTGCTGGCGGCGAGCTGCCCATTGATTTATGGAGCGGCGGGCACATCTTTCCCCAGCAGGCCCGGGGCAAAGGGTACGGGGGGGTGTATGCCTCAGGCGACCCAGGCGGGCGGGCGGGGGCTCGAGCTCTGCCGGAGAACCTCAAATTCAGCGGGATGCGAGTGCACACGCGCACGCGCCGTGCGAACATGGAGCGTCGCCGCGTGTTTGTGTATGCGGGCAAGGGCATCAGCCGGGGGGAGGAGCTGACGTATGATTACCAATTCCCGCAGGACGAGAAGCTGGTGACGTGCAAGTGCGGCACCCCTGCATGTAGAGGCACCTTGAACATAACAGCGACTCAGGCAGATAAAAAGTAACTGCCCGCAAGGGCCGTGCAGCTGCGAAGCTTCAGCTTTGACAGCTCTTCGCCCCCCTTGCAGGGCGAGACACTACTGGCTTGCTATCGTGGAAGTGAAGCACTGAGCTAATTATAGTTGCAATCAATATTTTGTAGCACTTACCTGGAGTTGTGCGTGCGCGCAAGTGACAGGGTTCAAGCATGAAGGTGACAGCTCCAGTGCTCGGCGGCGGCCGTCGCTTTTTCCATCCGCGGTACGTGTGGACTCCCATTGGTGGATGGTGGCACGACAAGCCCCCAACCCACGAAAAGGCATGGCCTTTGGTGCTGGCCGGCTACGGTGTGGCTCTTTTCACAATCTTCCAGGTTTCTTCAGCACGAGAGGTGAGTTGCGGGATTTGGTGCTGGCGTGCCCTGCCATTGCTCTGCTAGTCTGCGAAGAGGGCGCTCTTTGTTGTTCATGGCAGTCCTCATATGCATAACACTGCTGAATAAGCAATTTTGACTGTTCCGTGTTTGCCTTAGTCTATTGGGTGGCACTGTTGTATGCAAGGGCAGCTGCTTCGCGTTTTGCCTCACTCTCGTGTATTTGCAGAGACGAGTGGCCCCACCCGCTCATCTTGTGCCATCTCAACTTTGGTGCAAAAACACCAGCCTAGATGATGAACGACTTGCTGGCATGTAATTGTCTCCCTTGGTTATTTGGTTGTGGCCAAGAGCCTCCCAAGGCCCGTTGCAGAGCATCGGGCACCGGTGTCGTCTTCCATTCAAACCTGACCATTAGCCCAGCCGGCTTCCATAGTCAATCACGTCATCATTTAGTACCAGTAGCAGGATGCTGGGTCGCTTGTCTTGTCGTGGCTGCATTGTGGCCCCCAGACAAATCAGTCAAGTTTTGCCTGACTCAACTCCTTTAGTGCAACAGCACGTGGCTCAGCAAGTTCGACTGACTGTAGTCAGAACAATTCATTGTTTACGCCTCTAGTCTGGGTTGCTGAAATTCCAAATGCACCAAGCTGCGGCAAGCATGCGTGTCCAATCTGCAGCATGCATGCACATTTCCTCAAGTCGGCACTTGCAGAAGATGCCTGCCAGTCCCTTAAGGATTGGTGCACGTGGGTACCATGTCACAATTTGATTTGCAGTCGCGGCGGGCCTGCTCAGTGGAGGGGGCGCTGCCCTGCACCTCAAATGCCGGCCGCGTGCTGCGCTGCATGCAGGGCAAGCCAGCGTGCGTGCCCGCCGGGATAGAAAGCCTTTGATACCTGCAGGTGGTGCAAGCTGCAGCACAGCATCCATTATAAGCAAGCAGACTTTTTCGGTCAGTTCAGCTCATCGGTCCTGCTTTGCAAGGTCTTGGGACGAGACTTCATTCGCCAGATCCGATAGCACAGACTGAACAGTCTCTGGGCCCGATTCTGAAACGGTGGACATGCTGCGTTCATCAGCCTCCAGCAGGCGCTCGATGTGCTGCTTGTCAACTCGCTGCTTGATAGGCACAAGGTGCATTCTGGGACGAAACACGCATGAAACTCGTCGCCACTCTCATGTGTCATACAATCGCACCTATGATCAGTACTGAATTGGTCGACATTTAAATGAGAATTGTAGTACAGCCCTGCAACCATGGCTACCATGACCCACCACATCACCTGTGTGTTTCGTTTGGGAGTCGCGGCTGGCATCGCTGAATTTATTCGCTTTTTCAGGACCCACCGACCCAGCAGTTTTTGTTCTCTGCACAGCAGGGTCTGCACAACAGTGGGGGGGAAGATGACATAAATGTATATCTCGCTTTATTGAGCTGATCAGCTTTGCTGTATTGTTTCTTTGAAGAATTATGCGCTCCCATAGACAACCGGCCCCAAGCAAGGCCCTGCACCACCCCAAGGATTGGGTGAAGTTTCGTCTTTCACATCACTTCAAAGTGAACCAGCCTTATCATGTGAAAATGCAATGAATTTTAGCTGCGCAAGATATTGAACGAGAAAACAGCTGCTAGCAAGCGCTCTCTTCCGTTGAAGAAAAATCTTGCTGAGGGTCCTCCACCAGGGGGGCAGCCACTACCGGTACGGGGGGGCACGAAGTTACTTTGCCGTGCTATTGAGCTGTGCGTGACTCAATTCACCCTGTTATCAGTGCAAGACAATTTTTATCGACTGAGTCACCTTGTTTGCTGTGCAGAACATATTTCAAGCGGCAGAATTTACTCCCAAGTGAACTCCTTCTATTTTCGCCATGTCTTCCAGTCCAAGTGCCACTGAAACCGACGCCCATACATCATGTGATGCTCAGCAATATACATCTGACGCTGAAAGTACCGAAAAAGTCCTAGTTACTGGCGCAAGTGGGTAAGCAAATTCCGCATATTCCAATTTCCGCTCCGCGTTTGGGTGGATACATCACCTGCTCATCATAGTTATGTGGTAAAAAGCAAAGAATACATATAAAGCTACTATTTATACCTTGCCATTGTGTTCATCGTGGTGATGCCATGAATCGATTGCAAGAGATGCTCAAAACAAATATTTCATCGGATCGGGAACTCTCATCCGCAGGTTCATTGCCAGTCACATTGTCTTGCAGCTACTGCAGGCTGGATACAGTGTTCGTGGAACAGTGAGAGATGCATCAAAAGTGCAGAAGTATGGATTTCTCACAGCTCTTGCCGGCGCTGATGAGCGCCTGGAGCTTGTCTCCGCCGACTTGAACCAGCCGGACACTTTCCTGCCGGCCGTGGAAGGCTGTGACTACGTCCTGCACGTTGCAAGCCCCTACCAACTAAAAGTGGAGGACCCGATACGTGACTTGATCGACCCCGCTGTGAATGGCACCATGGCTGTCATGCATGCCTGCGATGCAGCAGCCCACCCCGTTCGCCGTGTGGTGCTCACCAGCTCTATGGCGGCGGTGACTGATGAGCCCGTGAATGGCCACGTGTACACTGAAGCTGATTGGAATAAACTGTCCCATGCTGGGCGGAATCCCTACTATGCCTCCAAGGTGCAGGCTGAGCGTGCCGCGTGGGCCCATGTAGAATCCCGACAAGAGGGAAGTGCCGCCGCGTGGGAGCTGGTGACGATGAATCCTTTCGCGGTGGTGGGCCCATCTATTGTGCCCTCCCAAAACACAACAAATGGCACCCTAGAGAGCATCTGCAAAGGCGGCTTCCCCCTCATCATGGGCGTAAACTTTGGGTACAGCGATGTGCGTGATGTTGCAACTGCCCACATCGCAGCCATGACCAGCCCTCACGCCAGCGGTCGATACCTCTTGAATGTGAAAGAATGCTCTTTGCGGGAGCTTGTACAAGAGCTGCGAGAACTAGGTCTTCAAGGTGAGGGATATGCCTTGCCCACCATGGGTTTCGACGGGGCGTGCGGCGTGTGCTGCACCCGCAACTGCCTCGCGTACACTGAGAGCGGTGGCACGCGAGATTTCCTGCAGACCAACACTGGTCGATCAGTGACTGCAGATTGCACCAAGGCTCGTTATGAGCTGGGCTGGGTGGCCACACCTTGGGAAACAACTTTGCGGGATGTGACTGCGGCGATGATTGCGCAGGGACACCTGCCACCATGCGACAGCGCCGCCCTGCAGCACGCTCATGCGCCTGATGCCACAGAGTGGGGCCGCCCTGAGCAAACATCGCCGCGTGCCATCCCCGGTGACGTGCGCGTGGAGTATCAAGCGCGTTCACGTGACAGCACGCCAGTGCCTGTGGCTGGGGGCAGCGGAGGATGCTGTGGCTGCAGCAAGTAGAGCAAGTGTTTGCATACAATTGGAAAGCATGCACCCCTTCTCATCCCGCGCTTCGCTGGCATAGCATAATCACACGTTGGGTTGACTGCAAAATGCAGAGGTCCCTTCACCACTCACGGACCTCAGCAGAGCGCAAGCCTGCTGCTCGCCTGCTGCATAACATTGTACACAGACGTAATGGTATCCCTCGTGCGGCACCACCATTCACTATTCAAAGCAGTTTGCTGTGCATTGCATCTGTGCCTGAAGGGTTTTTCGACAGGCTTGAGATCAACTTCCGCACTTGATCATGTGTTTCAGAGCAGCGCTGGTAGCCATTTTGGCTGCTGGCGCTACCGTGCATGCACAGCTGGGACCAAACAACGAGCCCCTCCCGTCTCCATCACCACCACCATCTGTTCCCACCTCCTTTTCAAGTGACACAATGCGTATGTGATTTTTTTGATTGGTTTGTTGCTCCTATGATTTCAGGGGATTCTTCGCAGTATTCTCTGAAAATGTCCAGCTACCAGTCGAAATCTTATTTGGAAAAAGCGGATTCATTAACCCCACAGACACATACTACGCCAGGCGGTTCTCTCTGAACTTTGCAAGTGGGGCAAGTGCCACGTCCTTTCAAGTCGCGTTGCAGGTAAGCGAGCTATGCAAGCTTCTTTCCATATCGAGCCTGACAGTGGAATTTGCAGACACAACAAGCTGGCTATTCAAACTTCGTGTTCACTTCTGCCGCGGGTGGTGCTTCTTGTTCCGACGGTGCCTTCTTGCCTGGGCAGCTGGGCGCGTTGGCAGATTTCTCTTGGATCAGCACAGACGTGGTCAACACAGCACCGAATGCAACAGTTACACTGCCTGGCACTCCCACAAAACAAGTGATGTGTGATAAGTACACCAGGGAATCCAATACGCAGCAGTGGTTATGCGCCGTTTCAAGCAGCGCCGGTGGGCCGGTTGCACACCTGGTTCCAATCTTGCACAGGATAGGCTCCGATGCACTGCTGTTTACCAACTTCGAAGACATCGACCCATCAAAATACCCCCCTTCATCTCCAGAGTTTCAACTTCCAGCTGCTTGTGCGTCTGCATCGAAGCCCAGCAGCAGCCCCAGCCAATGGCAGGTGGTGCTGGGTGCAAGCGTCGCCGCGTTTGTTGCTGGCATCGTGCTCGCCATCACTACTGTACGCTGCCGGGCAATGCGACAAAAGCAAAGCGACAAGCATGCGTACCAGACGGCGCTGCTTGACGTCATGTGAGCACGAGACTGCCTCCCTGGGTGTGTCCGAGCTTCCGTCGGAGCCTGGCAACTGATCACGGGCACTAAACGCACGATGCACCAACTGCTGTGGTGATTGATACAGGACACTTTTGTCTGCCAGGCTCCCGTGTCTTGCTGTGCTCGTGTGCTCGTGCACAGACATACTTGTACCCCCCACTAGTGGAAGTCAGGCCCGGGGTTTATAAGCAGCCTACCGCCACACAGGTTGTTGTTGATGTCGCTCAAGAGTACATTACAGACACATGTTGCGCTATTCTTTCAATGTATCTCTTTTATCAAATTGCGTTGGAAAGTCTCAGGAGGGTTCTGAAGCACAACCCAAACCCCAAGAAGCCTCGCAGAATTTTCTGCTTTCCTCACGAGACACAATGCAGAGACAGGACACGACGTTGGTTGTGTTGTGCACTGTTGCGGGAGGGAAAGGCGACCTCACTTTCTGTCATAATATTCTTCAGATTTTTAGACAAACCTATCCACAATTAGCCTCATTGCATGTGGTGATTCAGGATCAAGGCGGCTCCCCTGAAGCCTGTGTGGACATCTTGCAGACTCTGTTGCTTGACACACAAGTCAAGATCCATACCATTGCTAGCAGCTCAAAGCAGCTAGATATTTGCCTGTCGACCTCTCGCGTCATGTGCGTACACGGGCCAGTCTCAGCAAGCATGGCTGAAACCGTGACGTTTTCAAACGCCGGCAACGGCGTCGTTCCTACAGCTGCCGTGTTTGTTCGAGAAATGGGCATGGGGCAGTTTCACTATGACTATGCATCTGGGCCGCATATGCCCATACTTTACTCGGGCTTTGCACCAGGAGAAGCGGGACTGTTCGTGCTGCCGGAGATTCAACCAGTTGTTGACTGGGCACGCAATTCAATGCAGCCCACAGATGGGGCTGGTGCGGCTTTGAGTGGGATCGGCGTCAACACAGCACACACAGAGCCCTCACGTGCGCTACGGACTGTGTGTCACCTTCGTTCTCCGAAGCACTGCACGGGAGCCCTGCGGGTTGCTGCCTCGATTGCGGAAATGTCCTGCAGCTTTCAAGGCAGTGTTTCAGACACCCACTTGTTTGTGCCGCTTAGCAGTGCAAATACAAGCAAGCTTAAAAAAGTAGCCTACAGCCTTGGGATGGTGCTGGCTGAGCAGCAGGGGGAAGCTATGCAGGCTGCCCGCACTGGATCGTCAGCAAGCGATGAGGTTGCTGTAAAGCGTTCTTTCTCTTTGGAGACAGCAAGAGACACCGCAGATGCACCTGGCAGAATTCTGCCCAATTTCTTAAGCAGTCCTTTCCGAATTGATGTGTGTGATACCTCTGCAGCTGCCTGGCCGCGGCCTCGCTTTCTTCAACTGCTTGCAACCTCTGATGCAGCCGTCGTCACTGGCGATGCAAGTCTCAATGAGGCCATATGCACTGGAATGCCCTTTTGGTACGCTGTACCACCACACAAAGTTGGTGTTCGGCAGTCATTGTACTGTCGTGTGGCATCGTATTGCGACGGCAAGCGTTCAAGCTCAGCATTGGAACCCAGCACCTGCCCAGCAACAAGCCACCTCTCACTGGCAGCCGTACTTGTGCTGAGCTGGTGGGGCTGGGTGGAGTATGGCGTGGAGGGTAAGCTTGGGGGTATGCATTTAAACCTGGACATAGGCTCCCAAGAACATGGCGCAGTGTCAAAGCAGGCACCACTGACGGAGGCGCAGCAGCTAGCCCTGGACGGGAGCAAACCACACAGGGATTGGAGCTCTGTGATGAAGTGCGCAGAGGACTTTCGCGCAGAATTTGAGCTTCTACAGCCCCCCCCTCAAGCAGGCTTACCCCTGCAAGTTGCCTTCTCTGTTGTTTGTGCCAAGCTGCGCGCAGACTGTTGCCGATTGGATGATGCAATTCTGGACAGCTTGTTACAACAACTGGGACCTTCAGCTTCTACCGAGGGTGGCGTTTGAAGCTGTTGGTGGCAATACACAAGTTCCCCGGCCGCCAACTTGACCTTTTCTAGGGGAATCCAAAGAACACTCCGGATGTGGCAGCGGCAGCGTGTGCGTAGAACTGTGAATGCCATGGATCCATGTCTGCAAGACGCGCATACTCGTCCTCAGTGGCAGCTCGGGTGTCAGCAGGTGCACCTTCAGTTGCTGTATGTGTTGAGATGAAGCGCTTCAAAAAAGCTGAGGCGTGCAAGGGCCCTGCAATTGCACAGACCCACAATGAAGCTGTGCCGCAGCTGATGCATTGCACCTGCAAACTGGACTTACATTTGGAGCCAAGTTCGACCTGGTGCAGTTTCTGCATTTCGGTCAGCTGCTCTTGCAAGTGAGTCACCCACTCTGCAGCAGATTCGCCGACGCCGAGGCTGCTTCCCCATGAAACAAGCCAGCGGTGATAGAACCAGGCAGTTTGGTCATCAGGCTCCGTGTACATGGCCTGCTTTAATAAATCGAACTCTGCACATACGTGAGTGAGTGGGTGCGGTTGAGGAATCTGCGCTTGGCATGCGCACCAGTTTGAATGCGCAGCACTGTTGGCGCACCCATTCTCTCCAACAGGGATGCACGGTAGTGCCACGCTGAGTAGTTGGAAAAGTTTCGCTGGATAAGTTCGTCTGTATAGGCCAGCTCTGACTCCAGTGGCACATTTCCGACCTGAACCACAAAACGCCTGTACTTCCAACAATGGAAATTACGCTCGTCCAGTTTCAAAAACTGCCCACACAACTCCAGCTCGCCAGAGGGTGATGCTGCAGAATTCAGGTGAGGTATACACTCTGTGAATTCACTGCTTTGTCCTGCTGTAGCTACCGTCGCTTCAGAGGTTGGGACAGCAGCAGGGGACGCTGCAGTGCCAAGCTTTGTCAGGTGCTTCTCAACTCCAGGTGCAGTACCTGTGCAGCACAGAGTCAGCATCCATTTGCGGTGGTGCCACGCCCCGTAGCTTTTCGGGTTGCGACTTTGCAGTGCATTTTGCGTTAGCGCCAATTCGGCAGCCACGGCAGCATGCACAGCCTCCTCGGTTGACGTCCTGTGCAATTGCTCAGGGTGGTGGTCCGTAATATTCACCGATTCGCCAATACACTTACTCAAGCAGCTGTTCTATCACCATTTCACGTCGCTGGTTCCAAAGCGAGGTTGCATCTGGATTGAGGGACAGGAGCTTGGTGTTGAGTGGCATGGTTTTGCTGCTCCGGCCATTTCTCTGCAATTAGCGCACGTCCAGTTTGACAGCAGCACCACACTACCCAAATAAAACCAACCTGACCAACAGCAGCTCGCAACAATGTCAGGTACTTCGTATACTTTGCGGCTTGCTCTGCCTTCTCTATGTCTGATGGCCCTTGCCCAGCAGCTGTTTTGCGGCGTCCATGCATGGCGGCTGAGGAAGAGCAGTTGTGGAAACCCACACACAACCGCTATGCGGTGTGGCTGTAACAGATCTTCAAAAGGCTTCAACAGTGCTCAAATGGGCTTTGGACATAATAATGAACATGCATTTCGCGCCAAGAAGTCCACGCAGCCACTGCATAATCACCCCCCTTGTCATCACTCCGTCGGCTTTGCCCACACGGTTTGCTTGGTTTGCGAATTCCAGTACGCAGTGGAGCCAGTGACAGGGTCTCTAATTTCAGACCAGTTGGGCGGTAGGCTGCCGTTGCCATCGCGCTGAATGCCAGCCTGTGACTTGGCGGCCTTGAGGGCAGCCTTGGCGGCCAGCGCTGACGCCCCGTAGTCGAGGGCGTTACTGCGCGCGTTGGCTCGCGACTTGCCTTCCTTGCGGGCTAGCAAAGCAAACACGTATGCATGCAGCACGGAGGCGCACTCCTTATACTGCGGGGACTGCACCTCCACCACCGTCAACTGTCGCTCCCTGACCCGGTAAGTAAACACGGGGCGGAGCTTCTTCACACCCCACACCTCAATGTACTGCACCTGGTGCAGGGCCCACGGCACTACCTTGCCATCAGCCAGCGTGTTCATGCGCTGGAGGGCTGCAGTGGTGTTGTTGCCACTGCCGCCCGCCTGGCTCACGCCGCCCAGAGACGCCAACTCGCCAGTGTATCGGGCGAAATTCTCACCAGCAACGTGGTAGACAGGTGCTGGCCGCGTCCAGATGCCTTTGTAGTTCATGGCCACCAGCACAGGCAGGCGCTCGATGTCTGTGTCGCGAGCATGCTCTGTGGTGGTCACATCTCGCGCCCACTTGGGCGTGTCAGGCACCGACTTGCTGCCGTGTGCAAAGCCCGTCTCAGCCGGGTGCCGCAGCAGCGTTGCATGGAAGAAGGTGCTTCCGTACTCCTCCACATCACTCAGCTTCTGCACGTACTCCTTCTGTGCTGCCAGCTGGCCCTTGCCGGCTGTGGCCTTGTGGGCGTCCTTCAGGGCATCAAGCAGACCAGGAACGCCTTCCTTGCCAGAGGCACTCTTTTCGTGGGTGTGCACCCACTCAGCCATGGTAGATGCAGAGAAGAGATCTTGCACGTGGCGGGTGTAAGCGCTTCCGTCAGCGTGCTTGCTGTCAACATACTGGCCAATGGAAGGATGCGAAATGCACTGAAGGGCTGCAAGCAGCACAGCACCTTGGGGCGTCACCATGTAGTTGCCCTTGGTCACGTGGTACACAGACTCGACGTACAGCAGTCTGTGTGCAGCATTGTCTTTGTCCGTCGCGTTGGCCGCCTCCACGTCAATTGGTACGACCCCCTTGGAGTCAGCGCGGACCATCTTGGGCCCACCCTCTGCACTCGCAGCAGCAGCAGCACCGACACCCCCGGCTTCTTTTTCCTCGTCGAGGGGCGGCAGGAAAATGCGGCGCATGTACACCAAGTCGCGTGCATCGCGTGCTGCAGTGGACTCGGCTTCTTCAGCTGTGGAAATGTCAGGAATCACCGTGAAGTGCTCCCTGCCGCCAGTCTTGTCCCGCAAGAACAACGAGAAGTCAGCGTCACTGGTCAGTCCCAGGCGCTCACGCAGGGACACCAGTGCGTCGCGCACAGTGCCGCCTGCGTGCACCAGGATGTTGAACTTGGTGCCGTCCAGCAGGGAGATGTGCAGTGTGACGTCAGTGGTGCCAGTCAGCTGCTCACCCTCCACTCTGTGCATGCCCAGGATCTCCTTCAGCTGGTTTTTCATCCCGGTGCCACGGCGGTGGGGACGGCTGCGGGGGGAGCGAATGGCCTCCGCGAACGCATCAGAGGAGGAAATGGCACCCTCCAGCTCCAGCTGGTCCTGCTGCTCGCGCGACTTGCGGCGGCGCAGACGGTCAATTGCCGCCTTGAAGCTGCTGCTCCAGTTCTCGAATTCGTCGGGGGAGTCCGCTCCGTACTTGAACACGCGGCGCTGTCCAGGCTGGTTCTGGTCTGCTTGCTGGTTCTCGCCAAAGAGGCCGCCTGACTCAAGGGCCGCAATGTGGCGGTAAAACACACGAGGGTGGGTGCCGCTGGCAGCCGCCACCTTCATGCCGGACAGGGCCATGCTCTCACTGAGGTGCACTTCCTCAAGCTTCTCCTCAGGGTAGTGAATGCGGGAGTATCTGTCGCGGTACACATGCACCACACCCTTGTGTAGCACGACGTAGCGGGGGCGCCATTGGTGAGAAAAGAGCGCGCCACTGACTCGCATGTACAACAGGCCTTCGCATTCGTCCTTGTGTTCTTCTTCAACAGCAGTTGCAGATGGTAGGCGGACAGTGCTGGGTTTGGCATCTGCGTTCTTCACAGCTTTCACTGACACGTCGGCAGCGCCATCTTGGGCGGTGGTTGAGGCAGAGGCGCCCCCAAAGGGGGCGTCCTCGGGGGCGGCGGATCTCGAAGCGCCGCTGCTTGAGGCGTCATCACCGAACCAGTCCGCATTTGGGTCCCAGTCCTTCTTCACCTCAGCTATGTCGGCTCGGCGGGCGGGCTTGGGTGTTCCGCGTTCCGCAAAGAAGTCATCGTCCGCCAGGGCTGCGTTTGTGCGGAAGGACTTGCCACGGCGTGTGGTGTCTGCAATGCCGCCTTTTGAGCTGAGGGAAGCACCGTGCTCCTCCACATCTGAGTCGATCTCTTCTGCTTCGTCGTCTGTGTCCTCATGGTCTGCCTTTGCGTGTGCACCGTCGTCGGGTGCCCGCTTCACTGGAGACATCACCTGCCCAGCTTTGTCCCACCACTGGTCAAATGGGTCAGAAGTTCCAATAGACAGACCTGCTGGCTTGGCTGCCTTGACACCAGTGCGGGTTTGTCTGGGGGGGGTGCTCATCACAGGAGTGTCTGCTGTGGCTTCCGGGATCTTCTTCAAAGCCAGGCTGGCCAGGGTTTGGAGTTGGTACGAGTTACCAGGGGCACACTTGTCGATGGCATTGACTTGCATGGACAAGTCCACACCAACCTGAATACCGGCAGCCATTTTGTCTCGTGTGTCTGCATCAATCTTGCCGTCTGCGCTTGCTTTGCCAACTGCGTACAAAATGGTAAAAGTGGTTTGGCGTGGTGGAGTGACCGTCAACGACATCCGCCTCCCCATAAATCGTCAACAAAGCGATCTTTCAAGCAGGGATGCTTGTGACATGGAACAACCTACCTTTAGCCAGCAGCTTCTTTTCGGCGTTCTCCACCTTTTCTATGCCTCCTGCCGTCTGAGCTTCTTGCCAGGCGACTGAAGCAGCGTCGCTTCCAGCAGGCGCTGCAATATGGGAACTGAAAATATCGTCCAGAGAATCACCCATTTTAGCCTGCAAAGAGTTTTATGATTCACTCAAGTGCATTCATCTGAAGCACCGAGCCAGAATTCGAGCGAGCACGGATCAGTGCGGAGCCGATGAAAACGCTCGTCCGCTAAGGCACTCAGCCGCTGAGCAGCACGCCCTCCCGCGGCGAGCGTCATATGCCAACAGCACACTCACCATGGCAGATGTTTCGCACGCTTTGGGCTGCTTGCTTGCTCGATAGTTTTCCGGGTGGAACAAACGGGATTGCCGCTCAGAAGTTCGCTTTGCAGCTAGTGCGACAAGACAGTTCAGTGTTTTGCATGAGCTCCAGTTGCAATTGTCAAGCATGTGAAAATTGCAGCAGTTCGGTTCATGGCCTGATTTTCAGCCTGCTGCCTTGGAATCCGAAGCGAGACTAAAGAACTCAGCCCCCCGCTCACCCTTTGCCGAGCTCCAATGAAACGCTGGGGTTTCAAAAACTGCGGATGGGGCACCGAGCTGCGCATTGGAAAATTTGCATGGGCCAAGACAACTTTGTGCAAAACCAGTTGCCTTCAAATCCGCTGCAAAGCCTATACACGCAGTTTGTGTCGTGACAGTTTGGTAGGCTCTGTACGAGTGGAGAGTCTTCCCGGCTCGTACGGTTTGAAGTTCTTTATCAACGGCATGGCTCGCCCTGCAGGTCAGGGTGCTTATGATCGTTGGGGAAGCTCTGGCAAACACCAAATGACATATATGGGAGATATTAGCAACACCACAGCTGCGCAGCAGCGGCTAATTGCTGCACGCATGACAGTGTGCCTTCAGGCTGCCCTCCAAACAAACGAGACACCGATAAAACTCCATGAGCGACGCAGCGTGAAGCGGGCACGAGAGAGCGACTCACACTTGTGGAAGATGCTGGAGGAGGAAAATCAAAGAGTAATGTCTTTCGATCCAAGCTCAAACTTCACACGGAACCTACGCGTGCGCGTGCCGGTGTCACTTGGAAGTATGGAGGACTTTCTGCAGCTGCCCGCGCAGCCCAATTCGCAATTGCTTTTGCTTGTGAACGATGCAGACGGAAAGCAGATCCAAGTCCAGCTTGTTGCTGTGGTTTGTGCTTGGTCCGGCATGTGTTTGCACCTGGCATCAGTCCCCTGTGCCAGCGCTGCCGACGGCGTTGACGATGCAATTCGGCAGTCATTCCAACGGGCACGCTCAGCTGCTGTGCAGTTGGGTGTCACTGCTGAGACAGTCACAGACGATGTTCCTGTGCTCAAAACAAACCGTTCAGATGGGTCATGCTCCTGGCCAGGCGCTGCAGTGTTCTGGGCTGCACTTCGAGAACATGGGGGGCATGCTTCGCAGGAGGCCGGTGGCTCTGCCCTGGCCAGCAGTGCATACCGCTGGCCAAGACCTGCCATGCTGCAAGCATTCATGACCGAGTGGAACACATCACCACACTCCCTCTCAGCTGTCGTTGCTGCTACCCTCAAGGTGCCCACGCCACTGCCTGGCACAGCTGAGTGGAAGGCTTCGCTTTCGACGGCTGCCGGCTCAGCCGCTATGACAGGCACAGCAGATCCTCTGCCAGTGAATGCAACTCCTCAATTTTTGTGGGTGTCGGGCGTGCTGGCTGCAGGCGCTGCAGCCCCCCCTAACATCCCTCTTGGTGGCCCTTGCCTGCTGCCTGCAGCTCTGCAACCATGCCAGCCAGCCGCAATGGTGTTTCCAGTTGCACCTGAAAGTCGAAGCCTGTCATTTGTCAGGCACACTACTGACTCAGATGCTGTCGATGACGTCACACTGGATGCGCGTTCTCGCATTGGCAGCTGTTCCGATATCGGCGTTCCTGGCGTTGCCCCCCCTTCCCTGTACAGCTTCAACACAGGGGCACCCTCCTCTGGCTCAAGTAGTCCCTGGTTCAACCAGCCCCTAGCGAACCCCGTGACGCCGGGGGCACTGTCGCCTGTTGTTTGGGCAGCCACCTCCCTCGCTCCGGAGGACGACGATCACGCCTTCGCTTGAGCCTGGGCAGGGCTGTGCCTGCGGGCATGGTGTGGGCAACGTGTTGTGATTTGAGGGGGTCCCCTGTGTGACTTTCGTGCGATTATCCGAGTAGCGTAGCGTGTGTAGCGGTGTTTTGAAGTCTCTTTGCATTTCTCGCTTCGCTTGCACACACAGCTCTCTTTCACACACTGCTGCACACCCACACTACATGGCGCTGCCTGTGAGAGCATCGTCGCTTGAATCCAGCAGCACACTGCGGCCAATGACCATGTGCCCAGCGCCAGATCCGTGCAGCGCCGCAGCATCCTCCGTGCTCAGTCCCCCCACCTCGCTATCGCCGCTGTCGCTGTCGTAATCATACTCAGCCTCTGCAGCCCCCCCCCCTGCACTGTGATAGGAGTACTCGTCGTCATGACTGGATGAGAAGTCACTCTTGCCATCCCCGCTGTCGCCCAGCTGGTGGGCGCTGGCCCTGCTGTGCTCATGGGGGGCGCTGGAGCTAGACTGCTGGGAACGGGAGTCATGCAAGTGTGTGCCGAACACGCCCCCGTGTTCTGCTGCAGCCTCAAGCAGAGCAGCGGTGTCATCAGATGGCTCATCCGCAAGCAGCGCGTTCAGCCGTGCCAGGGCTCCACGAGTAAAGCGATCAGTGTGGGCTGATTGAGGGGAGGCAAAGTCCGGTGCACCCCCCCTTGACCCCCCTGAGGAGCTGGAGCTCTCGGCAACTGCAGCTGCTGGCGACATGAAAGCAGCATCGCCATGACGGCTTGCGCGCACTGGGCGTGCTCCCTCTGCATCGCCCGGACTCGCGACTGTCCCGCCTGGCGCTGGGGAAGCCAGGAACATGTCTCCGCTGCTCCAGCTGTCATCCAGTGGGGGGGCCACCTGGGGAGCTTGTAGGGGGGGTTGCTGCTCCTTGCTGTCCTGCACATCATCTTGGCGATACGATGGTTGTTGCTGCGCTCGTGCTGCTCTTGGGGGGCCATGGTGCCTGGATGGGGGGGGGCTGCCGCCAGTCTGCGCCGTGGTTGCTGACACGTCACTGTCGCCCCACATGTTGCGGGCAACCTGAGATCCCACGGCTGAACGTAGGACACGCTCGGGTGCCGAGGACAGAGCAGTCTCATACTGCCCAGCCAGACGGCTCAGCGTGGAGTCCTGCGCCTGCAGGCCCTGAATGGTGTGTGCCTGCTGGGCCAGCGTACTCTCCAGGGCTCGACACCGCGCCTGCAAGGCTGCGAATTGAGAAGGAGGCACCGAGCCTGCAGCGCTGCCGCTGTTGCGCTCCCATGCTTGCTGTGCTTCAGCCAGCAAAGCGTCGCGCTCAGCACGCAGGGCGGTGAGCTCGCCAGAGCTGCCCCCTGCGCTGGAGTGAATGGCACCTCTCGTGGCATTGCCGGGGGAGCCAGCGGTGGAGGCTTCGCTGCCAGAGGACACTGTGGCACTGCGTCTGGCCCCTCCTGTAGTCTCAGCCTGTGCCCGCCACTGCCGGCACTCCCGCTGCAGCTGTGCCTGCTTCAGCTCAGCTGCAGCCGCCGCGGCTCGCGCCTGCGCTGCCACGCCTTCGAGGTTTTCAAAGCTGCGCTGCAGGCGCTGCAGGTGTTCCTCAAGGGTGCTGCGCTCTGCTGTGGCGCGGGCTGCGGCCCTCAGGGCCTCCTCTGTCTCCGCCTTGGCCTCCGCCAGCTGCCGTCGCACAGCGCTCTGGGCAGCAGCAGCCGACTGCGACGCCTCGCTGGCTGCACTCACGTCACCCGACATGGCTGCGTTCAGCGCTGCAGAGGCCGCCAGGTCCCCCTGTGCGGCTGCCAGGGCCCTGGAGGTGCTGTCCAAGGAGGACTCCAGGCTTGAAGCAGCGCTTTCCGCGTCGCTGCGAGCAGCGCGCTCAGCCTCCAGGGCGGAAATGGCATCTTGCAGTTCCGCATGCAGCGCATCGCACCGTTGTTCTGCCCGAGCTGCAACGTCCTCTGCCCCCTGCACCTGCCCCAACAAGCCGTCACGCTGCTGACACACGTCTCGGTATGCTGCCAGCAGGTTCTCCCGCTCAGCACGGCCTTCGTCTGCACCGCTGTGAGACGCAGCCAAGCCTGCCTTGAGGGCATCACAGCGCTCCTCCGTCTTGCGCAGGGTGCTCTGTAGGGAAGCCACTTGCTGCGAGCTGACCTGGCTCTCGCGCGCAAGCGCAGACAGGTCCCTATGAGCAGCGGACACTTCCGAACGCAGGGCAGCAACAGTGCCATTGGCGCTGGCAGCTTCACTGCGTGCAGTGCGCAGCTGGCTCTTCAAGCTTGCGATGGTGGTCTCGGCGCCTCCCAGGTCAGACTGCAGCTGCGCACAGCGCTCGTGGGCAGCCCCTGCGTCCTCGGTCGCCTGCGACACGGCGGCCTGGGCAGAATGCTCTCCATCCTGCAATGCTGCAATGGTTTCGCTGGCCGCATCCAGGCGAGATGACAGGTCGTCGCGCTCAGCATCAAGCGCCGCGAGGGAGCGCTTTAAGCCAGCCGCAGTTTCACGGCCTCGAGCAGCCTCACTCTCAGCAGTGCGTGCACGTGCAGCTGCGGCTGATGCAGCACCAGTGGCTGCATCCAGTCTTGCCCGCAGCTCAGTCACGCTACTGTCTGCCCCTGCACGGGCCCTGTCCATCTGCACAAACAACGCCTTCATGTCTGACACTTCCGCTTCGGCAGTTTCGGCGGAAGTGCGCAGCTGGGACACCTCACGTTGCAGCGCATCAGCTTTGTTCTGCGCTGCTGTCTTGGCTTGGTGGGCGTTCTGGATCCGAGAGCGCGCTGCAGTTAGCGCCGCCACCACCTCGCTGAGACGGGCTTCAGTGTCTGCGACCCGGGCTTGCGCGGCCCTCAGCAGCTGGGCCTTTGAGGCGGCACTGTCCGCTTCGCTACGGGCGTCTGCTTGGGCCTGAACTGCTGCAGCCTCTGCTGCTTCCGCCCGAGACTCCGCCTGTGCCACCACCTGTCGGGCCTCATCCAGCGCTTCTTGGGTGCGGGTCAGCTGCTGCTGCAGCTCCTGGGCTGACTGGCTCTGGGCGTCACCTTGGGTGCGTGTAGATTCCAGGAGGGACTGCAGATGAGCCACTCGGGCCTCAGCGGATCGCCTGGCGGCAGCAGCCTCCTCAGCTGCAGCGCCAGCGCCAGCTGTCTGGCGCTGTGCTGCTCCCAATGCGTGCGTCAACGAGTCCACTTGTGTTCTGAGTCGAGCCTGTTCCTCCATTGCTGCTGCAGCCGTGTCAGCAGACTCCTTGCCGGCTCCCTCGGCCGCATCCCGAGCCGCAGCTGCGTCTGCTGCTCGCTGGGTGACCTTTTGCAGTGCATCTCGAAGTGTACCGCTGCTGTGGTCGCCTGTAGATGCAACTTCAACTTGCAGCTCCGCCACTCGATCAGCCAGCGCCGACGCCTCGGCTCGTGCCTGGGCCAGCTGCTGCTCGCACGCAGCGTGACGCTGCGCAATGGACTTCAGGCTGGCTTCTTGGCCAGCTGCTGCTGCGGCTGCCCCAGATGCAGATGCCTTGGCCTCCTGCTCCGCCTGCCCCGCTGCTTCCGCCGCGTCCTGTGCGCGTCTCATCTGCTTCGCGAGGGAGTCCCGCTCAGACATGAGACCGGCAGCCTGCGCTCGTGCGGCGGCAGCCTCTGCCAGGGCTGTGTCCCGTGCCGACACTGCGCTGTTCGCCTGTGCCTCCAGCTGCTGCAGGCGGCGGTGGGCGGTCAAGGCAGCCCCCTCTGCATCGCTCAGGCTGGATCGCAGCTTGGCGCCCTGGGTGGCCTGCGTACTCACAAGCGGCCGCAGGTTCCCCAGTTCAACTTCAGCAGACTCAAGCTGTTCTTTCAGTGCATCGGTGTTCTGTTCCGCCTTCCTTGTTCCTGCCAGTGCCGCTGCCACGTCATCCCGCGCAGCCGTCAGCTGCTCTTGCAAGTCATCACACTGGGAGCGGGCAGCAGCTGCAGCCGCCTCTGCCGCTGCAGCTCGTTGCTGCGCTTCGTCTGTGCGAGCTTCGGCTGCAGCCACCCGTTTACGCGCCTGGACAGTGGCTTGGTCACTGCTTGATTTGGCCTTGGACGCTGCATCAGCCATTTCGGCTGAGCGCTTGGCTGCAGACTGCAGCTGCTGCACTTGAAACCGCGCTTGCTGCAGCTCCTGCTTCAATTTCCGTACACGGCTCCACGGGTCACCGGTTTCGGCATCGTGGGTTGAGCCAACAGGGGGGGCAACTTGGGGGGGGGCTGCACCAGCACGCCGGGGGATCTTTGAGGGCGATGTGGATTTGGTGCCAACAGACATACCGCTGTAACCTCGCTGGACGTTGCCTGCGGCAGGAGAGCCCTGGGAATCACCCCCCCCAAACAGCTGAGCAGCCACCCCTTGCAGCTCCTGGACTTCGCCTCCCAGGGCACGCACCTTGCCTTCAGCTGTATCACGGGCATCTTGAGCGTCGTGTAGGTCGCGCTGCAGCTCCTGGATGCGCTGCTGCAAGGCTTCCTCCCGCTCTGAAGCCTCCTCATTGTCAGCGCTGGCCACAGCAAGCTCGGATGCGAGCTGGTCAACTTGGTCCTGAAGAGTATACAAAGCCAGTGCATCGGATGGTGATGATGTTGTTGGTGCAGGCACACCTGGTGCGGCGCCACTGCCGCCCGCAGCAGCAGCACTCTCGCCCATGGCCGAGGACAGGCGAGCAATTTCCGCATCACGAGAAGCCACGGCACTACGCAGACTGGCAACTTGTGCTTGTGCACGCTCTGCTGCAACAGTGGCTTCAGCAACTGCACTCCTAAGTCGTGACTCAACGGATAGTCGTACGGCGTCATCCCTTGTAGAGCTGCTGCTTGCTCTCGCTGGGGAGTCCGTTGACTTGGTCTCAATCTCAGCACTGGCATCCAAGTCATCAGGAGATTTGCCCTGCTGCTCAGTAAGCCGTCGTAATCTCAGCACTTTCTCGTTAAGATTCTTAATGCTGGTTTCCTGCGCGAAAACGCGAAATGTCAAGCTGCCCAGTCCACTTTGGCATACGGAGCAGCAACATAATTCAAATGCACAGCCGCCCAACTTACCTGCTGTGCAATCAGGTCAAGATGCTGCCGTTCAGAAAACTCCAAGGCAGACACTTGCTCGCTCATTCGCCGTGTTTCAATGATTCTTTCCTTGCTGCCTGCATCCATAGCATCCCCGCGCCTGATGAGCTCCTTGTGCAGCTGCACAGTACGTGCCGATGCTAAGGTGCCGCGTGCAACCGCACATTGAGCCTACATACCTCATTGTTTTCACGGACAAGGCGCGCATTCTCGGTTTGAAGGGGACGCAGCTTATTTGCAACATGCCCGAATTTTGCCTCTTTTTCGAGCCTCTCCTTATCTTGGCGCAGCAGCTCGTAATTCTCAGTGGTCAAAATCAAATCGTCCAGCAGCCGGCGAGCCAACGATGCCGATTCAATCCCAATGGGGAAATTGTAGTCCAGTGCATTCAGCTGCTCTTGTAATTCTAAGAAGGCTTCCTCTGCTTCGGCGTTCGGCTGCAATGCAGAGCGCTGAGCAGCTTGCGCTGACATGCTGCCCTGTGGTCCAAACTCCGCAAGCTAACAGAGATATCAAGCACTAAGCGACTGGCAAAGCTACGCGACAACCAGTCCACTCTTGCAATTTTCGGATGATTTTGTGTCAGGAGCCAATTTGTTGGCACTGACCTGCAGCTGCAGGGCCGGAAAAGGTCGTGAAGCAGCAGCAGCCGTCAGGCTTTTTCTTCCCCTGCCTAGGGGCCAACAACGTGGGGCTGTCAGGCTCAGCATCATCCCATTTTGCAGCATGTCACTTTCGACACAGCTGTTGAAACAAAAACGGGTCGGGTTTTGTTGTGACGCACTGCTTGTGGCTGATGCAGGCAATTTGGTGTCCAACGAAGCCAGCATGACACGGACAGCAGGCAGCCGGCACAGGCTCGCTTTCCTAGTGGTCATCTGTTCTGTCTTAGCGTGCTTGATAAACCTTGGCATATTCGGTCCACTTGCAAGTGCGAAACAACACGGTCATTGGCAGCAAAGCCTCAATCCTGCTGTGCCCGTACCCAGCTCGAAAGCAATCAAAGTCCGCACAGAGCCTGCGCTAGCCACTACGCAGGCACGGCCGCGACTTGACCCTCAAGCACCACACAGCCAGACTACCCCAAGCACAGTTTCATCGCCGGTGCTTGAGCCAGCAAAGAAAGCCACCTTGAAAGCTGAACAGCTAGAAGCTGCCTTGAAGGCTGCCGAGGGTCGACCAACCCCTGCAGCTACTCCTGCAGCTGCCGGGCGCCAAGCCCGACGGCTGCTATTCCAAGACAAACACAAGCTAGTTCGAGATGCCCTGCCCAGTGCCATCAAGCAGTTGCGTGCCC
>Ga0307982_1000083_pt1 | contig 70731 bp, 63 predicted proteins | sample OrgLakmetagen989_FD_201847 | JGI IMG/M metagenome (GOLD analysis project Ga0307982, IMG submission 201847) | Saline water microbial communities from Organic Lake, Antarctica - #989 | ecosystem: Environmental > Aquatic > Non-marine Saline and Alkaline > Saline | place: Antarctica: Organic Lake... | reverse complement strand
TGTTGCAAAACGCAGTTGAGAACAACTGGTTTTGGACTTGACAGGAGTGCCAAGCCAAAGTTGAAGAAGCGGGAGGTTGAGCTCGAGAACTCGAGAAGCCTGTTGCAAAACGCAGTTGAGAACAATTCTGCCAACTCCAGCTCTTGCGACAAATCGTCCAGCGGAACCATTCCACATGACGTTTTCCTCGATATTCGTCATAAGATAGATTTCGCGGGCGTGCTGAGAGGCAGGAAACTAACCGTAGCTTTGAATCATTTACCCATAGGCGCCGAAAGAGCGTCATTCAAAGGCGCCGTCAAGCACAACCCTCTTGAACGAAGGCCTGCAGTGAGCTGTACTTTGGTCCCGGATACGTGAAGGCCACCGTGCCTTTGGACGCGTGTAGTCGACAGCAGCTTGTTGAAGGTCTAGTACTTGAATTGAACAGACGAGAACGACGACTTTGCGAAACCCTGCGATTGCAATACGCCATCCCCAGCCTTATCGGGCTGCTTCTTCTTTTCCCGCATGCTCACTTTGCTTCAATTGCTCGCAAATTACCAAAGGCGTTGTCAACAGCAGCGTTGCGTCATTCCGTGCGTGCGTCATCCGCGTCCATGTCGCAAGTCGTCGCACGTGAACCAGAGCTGCCAGTTTCAGCATGGGTCCTGACCAGCCGCTGGAATCCCTCTTGCTCACACTGGCGGAGCAAAGCCAAGCGATTGAGGTACCACCTCTGTGCCAAGGTGACGATGCCGCCAACACGCTTGACCTCCTCGACCTCGGGTCAAGAGACTTTGGGTTGCCTCTTCCCAACAACTTGATCGATGTCCCGTTCGGTGGCACTAGCGCCTCCTTTGACCTTGACGCGCACGTCACAGCGTCCGATCTGCTACTGGTACTCGATGATCTCTGCTGTGGTGAGGAGCTGCTGCTGTCCGCTCCTTGCTCGCCTACAACCCCTTTAACAAGGCTGGCTTCGCCAACGGTGCCAACACAGCCTCTTCTCTGCAGCGCTGGCGCCGGTCAAGGCGCCACAAGCGGGTTGACGCACACGGCCAACAGCACCTCAACCCCAGACGTCGTGGTACACTTGGCGGACCTCATCGCGGCTCAGGCGTCCAAGGTCGAAATGGGTACGTCGGCCAGAGTTGACAATTGGAGTGCTTGCTTCTCAACTGACTCGCCCTGCGTTGATTGCCGCTCGATCGCAGTTAGGTCCCGCAATCTGTTTAGCGAGCTCCGCGCGTCTTCCATGCCTGCGCATCTGCTGGCTGCTGCCGAGAGCCTCCCCGAGGTCTTTTCGGTGTACGGCAGCGACGGCACCCCTGCGGTTCACGTCGACCTACGCCACGATCAGGACTTGCTGTTGGTCACGCCCGCTGCAAAGCGGGCGAAGAACGTGTTTAGTGTGTTTATGCCTCGCTGCACCTTGGCGCGCCTTCTGGCAAGCATGGCCGCCAAAGCTGACCTGAACCAGGTTTGGCCTCGCGCGCTCGTTGAGTGCTGCTGGCAACGCCTTCACTTTGGCTTGTTGCAGAACGGCCCAGCGGCTTTGTTGATCAAGGCCATCTTGAGCTCTCCCTGCCTGCAATCCGCGCTCGACGCAAGTCCGGACGTGCCAGCTCGTACGGGCCGCAGAACCTGCTGCGGGCGACGACCCGTGCCCTGCGCTTGCTGACCGCGCCGCGTGCGTCTTAGGGGGGGTCCGGTGCAAGGCGTCGCTGCTGCAGCACGTGGTCTGCATGTTGCTGGGTATTGGGAAGAACCGGGAGGTCGGGGCGGCAAATCTTCATCACTTTGCCAACCGGCTCGCGATTGCCAATGCTGGGCTGGAAGCCCTTGGTTACCAGGCGGCGCTGCGCGCGAAGGAGAGCAAGGGGACGAAGCATTATCTCAGTACGAGGGCCAGCCCGCACGACCTGTTGCGCCGTCTCACCCGCACCTCTTTGTCACAGCAGTTGAAAACGCAGGGCCTGTCAGGCATCATCTGAGGCACTGCCATCGGCGGGCCATTGCTGGCTTCCGAATTGTAGCCTGGGGAGCTCTGCCGGATGCCCAAGCCATGCCATACCCTCGTTCTCGCCAGCCTTTCCGGCCTATTGCCGACAGGCCGACAGACAGCGCGTGGTCCGCCAGGCTACCGACGTCTGGGTGAGTGCGTGCATCGGCCAATGAGCTGAGGGCCAACAGCCAACAAATGCAATTGTACACACTACGACTCGAGAGGGAGATTGACGACCACCCGGCTGCACCTGACAGCCTCCGGAGAAGCTGCTAGCGTGCCGGCGCTGCTGCGGCTCCAAACGTCCACAAGGCGTTCGTTTACCGGCACCGTCAGCGAACGCATGACGCCCAGCGCTCGTGTCTCGCAGTCCTCCTGCATAAACGCGTCCACCAGAGCATCGGCCGACGTTTGAGTGCTTTTGTCTTTGCTTTCCCAGAGCACCAGGTGATGCACCCCGACCGTGCCGTCGTCGTCTTGTTGCAAGTGCAGGAGATACTTGCCGTCGTACGTCACGCACCGGTCTCGCGGAGGCACGTCTTGCAGCAAGTAGACCCCCACCCCCTACGAAGCTGGCAAGCTCAGGCTTGCAACCGGCGAGCAAGGCTGGACTGGTACGTACGCTCGTTAGGTCGACCTTTGCGGCCTTTGGCAGCGGAGAGCCATCCTGATCATGAGTTTGTGATGCGTGCCGGCCAGGGGCAGACCGTCGACAGAAGTTGGCCATGCTTGAAAATGAGCCCGCTCGGGGCTTGTGGGCCATGGGTCGTCGCCACGTCACTTAAACAATAAAAAGTGCCACGTCACTTTTTTGACACAGCGTTGGCCGTGCTTGGCAAGCATTGCATTTCCAATCGCCCCGTTCCTCGTGCAAGCGTGTCATTTGTTTATCGGTGCAAATGTCTACCGCCGTGAGCCCGCCGACCGCGCCACCACCTGTTGCCACCAACCCAAGCCGATCTGCCACGAGATATGCAAATGGCCTTGCTGCACTCAAAGCGGCCTTGTCCTCTCCAACAGGCACCTCGATCGACGACTTAAAGCGTGCTCTCAGACGCATTGGTTGCAACGGGGATCCCACAACCAAGGCCTTTGCCGCCGAGGCAACGAGCGCTGTCTTACTGAGTCATCCTGCGCAAGTCAGAACCGATGCCATTTACCACAAGAGCACGAATTTTGAGATCAAGAAGGTAGACTGGCGTCCGGCGTGTGAAATGGAGACGCCTGCCTTGAGGCAGGGATGCCTTGGCAAATCGATGACGTGTGCGCGCGGGGGCTGCGCAGCCCTTGCTGTTGCAGGTCATCAACATGAAGAGCGAGCCGCTACTGCACGCCGTGTTGTTTGAGTGTGGGGTGCCAGTGCAGGTACGCGCGGGCCCGCTTTCAATCAACCTTTGCTGGCCTCTGCAGGACTTGCGGTTGGCATCCCGGTCTGGCGTGTTTAACGGTGGGTTCCGCCTTGCGTGGCGGTGTAGGCACAAGCGACGCGCCATTATTTCGAGCTCCTGTGCTCGCGCATCGTCCTCGAGCCGAACGGTGGCAGCGACCTGGTGACCGACCGGTTTCTTCGCTACTTTGTGGACACCAACGTTGTGGACCCCGATGCCGTGGTCTCGGCAGCGGACTCTCCTCCGGTGCGGTCGCGTGCTGCTGAGAGGGGCTTTTGTGTTGTCACAGTGAGCGACGACGGTTGTAGGCAATTACCGTTCTGGACGTTTTGATGGCGCGACCTGCTACGCCATTGGCCGTTTCCAACCTCATAAGCCTGCTGCCACGCAGCAAATCGCTTCTGATGAACAAGGTGAGAGCATGGTGGGAACAAGGATTCGATCGATAACGCGATATCTCCAGAGCGGGCGCAGCGTCTTTGCGCAACTTTTGGAAGACCCGACCCGGCTTCCAATAGTCGACGCCTTGGTCCAGTCGGGGCATGTTGATTTCAACACCAAAGATCAAGTCGGTTGGTTGGCAGGACTCGAGGGGCCACGGACGTTTTCTCACCCTGATGCTTGGCACGTCGGTAGTCGGGCATGACGGTGCTGCACCGGCTGTGCCGGACGAGCGGGGCAGCGCGTTGGGTCCAGGCGGCCCTCGATCAAGGCGCGGATCCTTCCGTCGAGGTGCGACGGGTCGGTTGCGGCGGGATCAGCCAGCCTCTTTAACCACCAAGCACGCGCGTAGTACCTTGCATCCCGAGGCGCGCGGCGGCTGGCGCGGCGAGTGACGTGCTTGCAACTGGCTGCTGACGACGCCATTGGTCGGTGCCTAAAGGCCTGGACCCCCGCCGCCGTTGGTCCGGCTCTGGTTGCCAACCAGCCCAGGCGGCCGGGCAAGCGCAACGCCGCAGCGTGCTCACCGTCGTTGGACCTGCATCCGCCCAGCGCGCGATCCAACCGCACAGAGAGCCTTTCAGGCAAGCCCGCAGCGCCAAGACCCACCGTTGTTGACAACTGACGCTGTAGGCCGTGGAGACGCGCGACATCGAGCCACGGGCGGGTCGAGGTCGCCCGAGCCCTGCTTGACCCTGGCGGTGCGAAACCCGCTAACCTTGGACGGCCTGAACCGGGACGAGGTACAGCGGTCGCGCTCGCGCAGCGAGGGTCCAGGCTCGGGGCTGACGCTCGCTTGCTTAGGCTCTAAAGGCCGTTCAGAACGTGGTGGCGGTGGACGAGCGCCGGTTTCATATGTCGGGAAGCCAGCTGCGACAGCAGTCGAGCCACGCGTTGCAAGCAGCGCTGGTGAGTCAGGCATGAGCATGGTTGCTGGCGTGCCTGCCCTGACCGCAGCACGCTTCTCGAGGGGCTCGAGCCTTTTGAGACTTGGCTGCTCACAACGCGCGTTGGTCCGGCGGCCGTTGCAGACTGGACAGCGGCAGAGGTAGGCCGCAATCATGGATCAATGCTTTTCCGCAGCAAGCCGGTCTCATGGGGCGTGCCTGGGGCCGCTGCCGGCTTGCAGGTCCAGAGGTGGTTTGAAGCCGCGGGCCACGCGTCGGTGGCGCTCGCCTTGGCTGGCAAGCCCGTGTCGGGTCGAGCGTTCATGAGCCCCGGGGCTACCCCGGACGACTTGGCGGCCTACCTTTCCCTCGAGCCCTCGGACGAACATGTGCAGGCCCTCGCGTCGCTTCGAGCCCTGGGGCGCCGTTCTCGCGCCCCAGACGTTACCCTGGACGCCGAGGCCATGGCGCTCGACTAGTGTGCAGCGTTGCTTGCGTTGCTTGCGCATCAATTCATCGCGAAAGTTGCTGTGGGACACGGGAGCTCGGGCAGGCGTGACAACGAGGGGCTCCGCTTGATGATGCCTGCAAGCGATTTTGTTCGTCAACTCCTGACAAGTCGCTCAACTTTGAAGAAGGCGGCAGGTGGGGGTGCGTCCTCGTGTCAAGGAGTCTGACGGTATGAGCTACCTCTGACGTCAAAGCTGATGTCTCGGCTGATGGAATTGTGGGAGTAGCACTCTACTCCCATGCACGGCAAACCCCATGACGGCTGCATGAAATAAATGCTTGTTCACCACAGCCTGCAGCGAGCGCTTGGCCTTGTTCCCGAATTCCCGTAGAAGAGTCACCCGAAGCATGACCGACACCGACAATGTTTCGAGTAGAGACCACTGCTTTCTCATGGGCACCTACGACCCTGAACCCGAATTCACTTTCATCTTTCATCACATCGCTCCGCAACCGCCTCTTCCGTCCATTTGCAAGGCCGGATCTCACGGCCGGATCTCACGGCCGGAGCTCACGCCGAGACCAACCTTCCGTGAGATGAAGGTACGAACATCCTCTCAAGGCACTCGAAAGCCCAGCTGGACGCAATTATGCTCAAGATCAATCGCAAATTCGCGCAGGATGGCCATGTCGATACAGACTAGATTAGATAAGCGTGTGTACGTGTACGATAATGGTGTTGAATCTGCGTTAAATTTGCCTGCGTGCACGACCCACAACCAGAACCCAGAGTCGTCGGTACCCTAAGTGGAGGAGGCAGCAGGGACGGATGGTTTGTGCACCACCGAGCCAATCACGTCCACCGCCTCTTCGACCGACACGCGCAGGCCACAGCCGTGTTGCAGCACCATGACGGCGTTCCGGGCCAGCTCGACAACCGCAACCGCCAGCACCCCTTCGGGTTGGTCCGCCAACGTAAGCGGCAACCGACTCGCAAACCGATGCAAAGCCTCGACAGCCACTGCGTGATCCAGCCCTGCAGTTGGGACGGCCGCCTCGTTGATGCAGCGGACGACAATCGTCTTGGCAACCGCCAGCACATCCGACGCGGGCTGAGCCTTGAGGTACATGCCTTCCTTCACGGAGCTGGCCACTTGCTCTTCTGCGGTCGAGACGATCATCAAGCGGTTGGCAGCCGAGTCAGCTTTGGCAATCAAGTGACCCAAGGCAATGCCTTGGCAGTCGTTTGCTGGGGCGTCGATCCGAGGCGCGTCTGGCAGCGCCATCATGCTCGCCAAAGACGTTGCAATCGCGTCCCCCAACGCAAGATAGCGCTCCTTCTGCGACGGCGCCATTGCTGCTGAGGAAAGGTCCTTTGCCACCTCGAGCGATTGCAGAATGCTCTTCAACCCGTGGCGTTGGGGGTACGCCAGCGTGTCTTCAGGCTTCCAGCACTGGATGCCATTGGCCAAAGCCGTGTCAACCGACGCTTGGGTGTCCATACCGTTGATGATGGGAAATGGCACTTTGGCCAGCAGGATAAAACACCCTCGTGTGTCAGGTGCCACGTCACAAAAGTCAGCGTCACGACACGTCACGGTGGTCAGGGCCACGTCACGGCGGTCAGGGCCACGCGACGGTGGTCGCTGCTGAACACTGCCAGGGCCCCTGACCCTGGGGCCAGGGCGGCCAAAGCGCCAGGAGTGCCACCTTGGAGCCGCTTCCCCGCGAGCGGCCGCGGCCCAGCAAGCAGCATTTGCCATGACCCCCGAGCGCCTGCGAGCCTTTTATGCCGCGCACCGACGGGCGCGTCCGCCGCTGCAGAGCGACCCGCTCTGCGGCCCAACGCTGACCTTGCCCACCATGCAGGCTTCAGCCAGTCCTGCGCGTTCGGCGGCAGTCACGGTCTGCGCCACCGAGCCCTGCTCTCTGGCCCTGTTGGCCAGCCTGGCGGGGCGGTCGTGGCAGTTGGCCATTGTCAACGCTGCCAACAACGAGGTCCCGGGCGGCGGCGTGAGCTTTGGGGCCTCGGCGCAGGAAGAGGCGCTGTGCCGGCACACGACGCTGCTGCCGTCGCTGGAGGGGGTTCGAAAGGCCGCCTACCCCCTCAGCCCCACCGACCTCAGCCCGCTGGGCAAGGTTCTTCTGACGCCCTGCGTGCGCTGGCTGTGCCCTCCCGACAGCCGGCGGAGCGGCTCGGGCCCGCCGAGCTACCTGGACCATCGGATCGTCCGCGCCTACGAGCAAGCACCTGCCCCTACGCAGGCTCGCTGGTTCGTGCCGGACGGCCCGGGGTTTGCGGTGGTGAGCGTGGCCGCGCCGGCGCGGTCGCGGCACGGCAGCGTCGACCCTGCCGAGGTGCAGGCCGTCATGCACGTGCGCTTTGTGGCCATGTGGCAGGCGGTGGCCGCGAGCCGGGCCACGCACCTCGTCCTCCCCATTCCGGGGTGCGGGTGCTTTGCGGTCGGGCCCGATGGCCGCGTGGACGAGGCCTTTGTGCGAGCCATTGTCGCTGCGCTGGTCGCGAGCCTCGCGTCGGCCCCGGCCGTCATGGTCCTCATCCCGTCCATGGGGCCCGAGGTGCACGCCGCCCTGGTCGCGGCCAGCCAACGTCGGCCGGCGGGACGCCGATTTGTGTTTGCGTAGGAGCGAGCCCATCGGCCTGTTGTGAAATTCGCTTGCCCGCTTGCCTGCACGGCACGCAACCAAAACCGTCAGAAGAGCCGTCTGTCCCTGCCGGCTTGTCCCTGCCGGCTTGTGCACCACTCAGCTCGTGGCGGGCACAGCGCCTTCCTGCGGCGCGGGCATGGTGCCTCTCTTGGCCGCGAGCCGAGCCGGCGAGTATTCCAAATTGAGCACGACGTCCTTGGCCATCTCGGCAACCGCAGCCGCCACCACCTCCCGGTGTGCGACCCGGTGTTGGTCGTCGAAGACGGACGGATCCCGGCTCGCAAAGCGTTGCAAGCCCTGCAGAAACACGGCATGATCCAGCCCTTGCGTGGGAATGGCCGCCTTCCGGACGCAGTCAACGGCGATGGTCTTGGCGTGCGCCAAGACTTGCGACACGGTGCGGGCCTGGGCGTAGCAACCCTCTTCGACTAGGCTGAGCACTCGCTCTTCTGCGCTCGAGACAATCGCCAAGCGGTCGGCGCTCGAGCCAGCGTCAGCAATCAGATGGCTCAGCGCAATCCCTTCAGAGTGGTCGGCAGCAGGTTCGGGGCCTTTGTTCCAAGGCGCGCCTGGCAGCGTCAGCGTGCTTGCCAACGACGTTGCAATCGCGTCTCCCAACGCGGCAAAGCGTTCGTTCTGCTTCAGCGCCATCGCGACTGGGGTGATGCCTTTCGCGACCTCGAGCGATTGAAGAATGTCCGTCAACGTGTGGCGGTGGGGGTGCGCCAGCGCATCTTCAGGCTTGCAGCATTCAATGCCGTTGGTGAAGCATGAGTCAACCGACGCGTTGGTGGCCATGATGCTCCTGATTGACGGTAATTGCCCTCCCACAGGCTGCAAGGGGCCCACTCGCTCCTCGGATGCGCTCCTTCCCCCGACGGAGAGGGGCACGTTGAGCGCCGAGCGTCTGCCGTGCTTGAAGCATCCGGCTCCTGGCGGAGACGGCCTCACTGGCCGCGGGGCGAAAAGCCCGAGGACGACCAGAGCAGGCTGCGCCGCTGCCGCTGGATGTCGGCCAACAAGCTGGCAACGAGCGCCGAGGCCACGGGCAGAGGCAGGGAGGCGCCGAGAACGTGGCGGCCCTGGACCAGGGCCATCATCGACGTGGCGACGGGCACGTAGAGGTCGGGGGGGTGCCAGCTCGGCATGGCCAGCCCGCCTTTTTGCCACCACTGAAGGTCGGCCACCCCGCGCAAGTCGGTCACGAGCTGCAGCAGGTCCTGCGGCGACAGCGCCCGCGCCAAGGCGAGGCGAAGGGCCACCTCGTGGTGGCTGTCCACCAGGCACACCCGCGGGCCCAGCGCCAAGAGCCGCGTGCCGCCCCCCTCCGGGTACCCGTTGGTAGACAGGGCGAGCGCCGTGGCCGCCCAGGCCGCTCGCTGGACCAGCAGGTGCTTCTGCGAAGCGCGCACGGTCTCGATCGGTCCGACCTGGCGGCTCACCAGCCCCGCACCCGCGGCCCCAGGCCCGGAGCTCTCAAACGCGTGCACCCGGCCGGCCGTCAGCCCGTCGACGTCGCGTACGCTGAGGGACAGCGCCGCCCAGGCCACCGACGCCGCGGGCCGCACCCGCACGGCGACCGTGTTCTCCAGCACGACTTGGCAGCCCCAGCTCAGCAGCGCGCCGTCCAGGACCGTGACCCGGTCCGGCTCGCTGGTCTCCCGGACGTGCAGCCGCTTGAGCGGTCGCGCCACGCGGACGGCCGAGAGCGGGCCGCGCAGGTCGTTGACCACCAGGCTCTCAACGTGAGGCGCCCACAGCGGGGCAGCCTGCAGGGCCAGCGCTGGGCCGCTGAGCGTCAGCTCGCGCAGGCCCGGAGCCTGGAGGACTCCTAAGCGGGCGATGTGGTCCAGCAGACGGGCGTCCCGCCAATCTTGGTGCTCCGCGTCAAACTCAAACCGCAGCGCCCGCAGGGTCAGCGGTCTGGCGGCCAGGCTCAGCGGCCGCCCGGCAGCGGCCCACAGCGTGCTCGGGCCGGGGCCCGAGCGGCACGTGACGCGCACGGTGGCGCCTGGCACCTCGCTAAAGGCCAGGGCCCAGTCCGAGTCGGGGCAGCGCGGGTCGACGGCCACGTGCACGTCGACGCTGCCCGAGCCGGGGCGTAGCCCCTGCACCACGCGGGCCAGGGCGTCGGACGTGAGGGGCTCAAAGTTGCTGGGAAGCGCCCGCACGGTTCGCCCTGGAAAGATGCTCAGGGCGCGTGGGCCCCGAGTTCCGACCAAGTACGTCCACATGGGGTTGCTTGCTCGGCGGGCGGGCCGGGCGCAATTATGTGTGTGCTGCTCCAAGCACCGGACTAGAGCCGGACCCAGCAGTACCAGCCCAGCCCCCCGCCCGGCTCGGCCGGGCGTCGCTTCCACAGCAAGCCTGCAAACGCAACGCGGCCCTTTGGAGCCGGGGCGAGCATGCGGGCCCGGCTCGACGGAAACAAAGGCAAGAGGCAGCCTGACGCGTGGTGTGAAATTGGCTTTCAGTCCAAAGGAGGTCGGGCGGGCCGAGGCTACCGGATTTCGCCGCGCAAGCGCTGAGCCATCACAATGTCATTCACCATGAGCGTGACGCGCTTGGCATGGATGGCACAGAGGTTGGCGTCTTCGTATATGCCAATGAGGTACGCCTCGACGGCTTCCTGCAAGGCGGCAATGGCAAGGGACTGGAACCGCAGGTCGGGTGTGTCGTCCATATCCTGAGTAATCTCGCGCGCCAGCCTCTGAAACGGCAGCTTGCGAATCAAGAGCTCGGTCGACTTTTGGAAGTGCCGAATCTCCCGCAGCGCCACCGTGCCCGGGCGAAAGCGGCGCGGCTTTTTGACGCCGCCTGAAGGGGCCGTCTTGCGAGCAGTTTTCGTGGCCATTGGCTTGCGAGGGGCTTTGCCGCCCGCTCCAGAATTCGCCGTCTGCTTCGTTCTTGCCATGGTGCTGCTTGCGTAAATGCCGCTTCGAGGGCGGCGACCGCGGTACGGCCCCTGTGCGGCAACGACAGGAGTCGTTGAGGCACGGTCGTGAGGCGGGAGCTGGGTCCCGAGCCGGGCCGCCATGCCCTTTGCCAGGCGCGCGGCTGCCCAACGCCGAGCCTCCACCGACTCCTTTGACCTCAGCCCTGCCTAGGGGTGCCCGCGCGCTCGAGCCCGAGGCGCTCGCGGCGGGACGGTCGACGGGGCCTCTGGGGAGCGGCGATCGGCCGCGCGTTGCGCTGCCAGGCGCGGAGGGCGGGCTCGGTGAGCGTGCCGAGTATGCAGCGGGGTGAGTTGAGCCGACTGAATTAGGGTTGCGCTCAGCGCAACGGGGACACAAAGACGTCGGACGGCACGCTGGCGAGCGTGGCGGCGGCCGGCGGCTCGGCCGCCACGTGTGCCAGGTTGGCAAACAGCGCCGACGGCAGCGCGTCCGCTCCCTGGGCGCCGGTCGCGTCGGCGCCGTGCAGCGGCGGCAGGGGCATGGGCATAGGCGCCGGGGCAGAGACGGCGGCTCGGAGGGCAGCGCCCAGGCCTGGCGCGGGCTGCAAGCACACGCGCGGGTCGGTGAGCGCGGCCCAGCGAAAGTCGGGCCCCAACGCGAGCCGCGCTCGGCCCACGTGTGCCACGGCCCCCGCCAGCGCCAGCGCCAGCGCCAGCAGCAGGCAGGCTCGCTGGACGCGCGTGGCCGCGCGGGCCTCCTCGGGGGTGGCCAAGAGCTCGGGCTGCGCCTGGCGCGCCACGCTCACCGCGTAGGCGGCCGCCACGAGCACCAGCGCTGGGTAGAGGAGCCGGCTGTCGCAGCGCGCGGCGAGCAGGACGGCCGCGTACACGCCGGCCGCTGCGACGGCGCCGTGCCACGCGCGCCACGCGGGCACGCGCGGCTGCACGGCGAGGTGCAGCACGCTGTGGGTGAGCGCCAGCCCCACGGCGTGGGCGGCCCAGGGGGAGGCGGCCATGGTCTGCGCGAGGTCGCCCGTCAGAGCCCCGGGGTTGTTGATGAGCAGGAGCAGGGCCAGCACGAGCACGAGCACCACGGCCAGGCGCCCCAGGACGTCGCCCTGGACGCGCGGCGGGCCGTCGGACGCGCGGGTCGCGTCCGGCGGCGCGCGCTGAAACAAGCGCCACGAAAAAGGCATAGCACCGACCGAGCAAGGGGAGGCGGCGCTCTTGCTCCAAGGGCCGGGGAGGGCCGAGTAATTTCCAGCGCCCTCACGCGTCCGTCGGGTACCGCTGCGGCTGGAAGGGCCTGGGCGGGTCAAAGCCGTACCGGTTCCAGTCAAAGTCCGTGACGCGCGCCATGGGGATGGGCGGGATGCAGTTGTGCAGCGCCCAGTCGTAGTGCAGCCACTCCTCGCCGATGGGCACCGGCGGGTGAAAGCCCCGCTCGGTCCACGCGCTGGATGGCAGGTCGGTCGGCGCGCTGGCGCGCCCTCCGCCGCGGCGCCGCGCGTTGCCGTTGCCGCCGAGCGGCGCCACGTCGCGCCGGCGGGGCTCGGGCCGAAGCGGCCGGGCAGGCCCGGAAGCGTGCGAGTAGCGCCGGTGCGAGTCGCCGCGAGGCGGCGTGCGCCGTCGGGGCGGGGACCGCATCGGCCCGCCCGGCAGCGCTCGCTCGGGGTGCACAAACTGGTCGACCCGTGGCTCGGGCTGCCAGCCGGGCTGCCGGTTGGCTGGCCAGCTCGGCGACCGGTCGGGCTGACGGGAGGGCGGCTGGCGAGAGGGCGCGTGGGAGGGCGGCCGGGGCGGGGCGCCAACGAGCTCGTTGGCCCGCTGCATCATGGCCCCCCACCCTTGGGCCGTGCGCTCGGCCACGGTCGGCGTTGGCTGGCTGGCCCAGCCGCTGGCCGCGGGGCGCGCTGCTGCGTCGCGCGGCAGCGGCTCTGGCAGCGGGGCGCGCGCGCGCGCCGCAGGCGGCGGGGGAGTGGCCAGGGTCAGCTCGTCGGCGCCGGCCGACGGCGGCGTGGTCGCCACGAACGCGCTGGGCGAGTCGGGGGCAAACGTCGGCGACCGCGGCGGCGGATCCAGCAGCAGGCCGCCAGGCGGGCTGGGCAGGTCCAGGAGCGAAGCTGCAAAGTCAAACTCGGGCGTCGGGCTGCGCGGGACCGGGGGGCGGCGGGCGTCGAGCAGGGGCGCGGGCGCGGGGCTGCCGGCGACGCGACGGCGATGCTTGGCAGCGCAGCGCCGTGGCCAGCGCACGCAGTCGGCAGGGCGAGCCATCGCAGCAGGGGAGGAGCGGGCGGGCGCCGAGGCAAATGGGTAAAATCCACACCTGGGGTCCTCTCAGGGTAAACGCAGGAGCCGCTCCTTCGGCCCCAGGGGTTTCGTTGGCAGCCCGCCCAGCCACCGCTTGGCCGCGTCGATGGTGTACCGACCGTACACGCTGCAGGTCGCCGCGGCGTTTGCCCAGGGAGCCCTGACCTGGCAGACGCCCGTGGCGCAGCTGCGCTACGTGGGGACGCTGGTGGCGCAGCGGCTGGCCGCGGCCAACATCCACGTCCTTCGGCACGTGGTGGAGGCCGCCGCCCACGCCGTCCAGTCGCCCGCCACCGCCCCGCGCGATGTCCTGCGCTTTGTGGTGCGGTTCACGCGCAACGCTGCGCCCTTTACGTGCCGCGACGGGTACTTTATTCCACCGGTCAACCGCATGGCCACCAACGCGCTGCTCGACCTGCTGATGGTGGCGGCGCAGGCCCCGCCCCCCGCCGCGGCGCCCCTGCCGGTGGCCCCCGCGCAGCTGCACGCCATGCTGTGCGGGACGCAGGGCATGGCTGCGCAGGCCAACCCGGCGCCCGGCCAGGACGCGTGCGTGGCGGCGCCGGGGATCGGCAACGTGGGGCCGCACGCCGCGGCCCGGGAGATGCGTCGCTGCCCGTGCAAGGCCACGCCTGGGGCCTGCGCCGCGTCGCCGGGCTGCCTGTGGACGGGAGAGGCCTGCGTGTCGGGCAGCGCGCGCCTCGACCAGGGCGCAGCCGCCTTTGACCCCGAGTTTGCCGGCGACTGGCAGCCCCCAGGACTTCAGGCTCCGCCGCGCAACCCAGGCGTGCGCTACGTGGCCGTGCCGGCCGGCCCGCAGCGCGGGGGCTTCATGGCCGCGCCCGGCCCGCCCGGCCCAGGCGCAGGGCCGGGCCCAGGCGCAGCCCTTCCTCCGTATGGTCCGCCTCCCGGTCCTGGTCCGCCGCTTGGTCCTGGCCCGCCTCCCGGTCCCGGTCCACCTTTTGGTCCTGCCGGTCCTCCTGGTCCTGCCGGTCCTCCTGGTCCCGGCCCGCCTCCCGGCCCGCCTCCCGCTCTGCTTCCCGCCGCTCCTCACCCTCTGACGCCAGCGCAAGAGGTTCAGCTTGCGTGCTGGACCAGGGCTCGACGCAAGGTTCATGTTCGGGCCGCCTATATTCGTCAGCGCCTCCAGGCGCTGCGCTGCGAGGCCAACCGGGGGCGGTACGTGCAAGAGCTCGCTGATCTCGAACAGCGCCTGGGGAACCTCGACCATCTCATTCAGCAACTCACGTCCGTTCAGGGGACCCACTGAGCGGGGGGCGCATGGCCGCGCCATTGCTCGGGCTCTGGTTCGCCGTTCCTCCAACTCACAGGGGACCCCTCCAGACGTAACTAGGAGCACCCCCAGCCCGGCTACGAGAGCGTCCTGGCGCGGGCAGCTGCATTCCACTGCATTCCACTGCATTCCACTGCATTTTACAGCCCGATGCCGTCTGCAACATGGCATCAGAGCCCGACAACGTCTTTGAGTCTTTGGCAGCGTTTGGGGTCGTTTCGCGAGGCGCTGCGTCGGACGGCGCTCAAGGGTCCACTCTCGAGTCGGACGTCTGGGACATTCGGAACAGCTTGACAGACTTGTCCGTCAACGAGAGGCATCGTCGCGTCGGGCCACGCGCGCGTCCCACGGTGTACAGCTACATGCCGTTTCCCGACGAGGAGGTGGTGATTGATGAGACGTACGTCCGCACGATCAACGTTCGGATCAAGGCGGTTCCAGTCCTCAATCCTGATCCTGACGCCCCTGCTCCCACGGTGGCGACTGATCTGGTGGTTCTCACGAGCAAACCGTTCATGATGATCTCACTGCGCGAGGTGGGTTCTTGGCAGTACCGCGTCGACATGCGCATCCCGACGGGCCAGTCGCTGCTGATGCGGTCGGTCCGATCGGTCGGCAACTCCCCGACCGTCATGGCCGGCGCGGCCCCTGGTCTGTTTGTCGCCGTCATCACCGACTAGGGCCGTCAATTCGGCGGGAAACACCCACGCGGGAAGGAGTGAGCGGGGCTGGCGTCCCGTCCAAGCATCCACCGCCAATGGAACGCAGCTGCCGCTGACGACGCTGGTGCGCGGGGCCCTCATTTCCCGACATCATGTCCGCGGCCGTCGACAACCCCTTTGAGTCGCTGGTTGTCTTTGGACAGTTGTCGCAGGGCGCGTCGGCAACATCCGGTGGAGCTGACGACGCCAGCTCGCTCGAGTCGGACGTCAGGGAAATCCGCGAAGGACTGAAGAACTTGGCCGTCAATGAGAGCTACCGTCGGTATGGCGGATACGCCGTTCCTGACATTTACAGTACCACCACCGGGTTTCCAGCTGGTGGTCTCCGATGGCATAGAATTGACTACGTGTCGACCATCAACGTTCGGGTCTCCGAGGTACCAATCAATGCGCCGACGCACCTTCTGGTGCACATGTCTCTGATACACGGCCTGTCAACCGTCGACGTCTTGGCCATCCCACTTGTCAACGTCGGGTCGTGGCAACACCACTTGAACATGGTCGTTCCCAATGGTTATCTGCGAATTACTACCGCGACGGTGGTTGATGACTTTGACCCTGAGAACCTCCCCCACGTGTTTGTGGCTGTCATTGGGCATGGCGCCTTTGATGACGAGGTTGGCAGCACGACTCCAGAATGAAGAGCGAGAGTAGGTTGGCAGGAAAGGACCCACGATCCCAATTCAATCATCAAATCATGCTGCTCGTCGTCACTGGCACGCAGTGGTAACCGGGCTTCGACATCAAGGTTTGTCGGCAGAAGGAGTTGCGGGTTGGAATGCCCATCCTTCTCCCTTCCTCCTCTCCCCGTTCGGCTCCCTTTTTCCGGCAACCTGCTCGATTACAGCGCCAACCAAGCGTCCTGGCCGCCAGTTATTCCCACCCTTCCTGTGCGTCATGTCGGGTGTCAACAACGTGTTTGAGTCGCTGCAGGCCTTTGGGCAAGTGTCGCAGACGGCAACGAACGCAATTGGCGGCGATTCCAGTAGCACGTTGGAATGGGACGTCGTTGACATCAAGGATATGCTTCAGGATTTTTTCAGGAACGAACAGGCTCGCGGCCGCGGGGCGGTATCGCATCCCGCGTTGACACCGCTGAGTACGGCGTACAATTCCCTGTCTGATGTTTACATGGGCGTCATCCAGAAGTCGTATGTTCGCGTCATCAACGTGACAGTTTTGGGGATCCAGGATTCGGTTGATTTGATGGCGACCATCAACAAAAACAAGCCCTTTTTGCTCATGTCTCTGCGCGAGATCGGGGCCAGGACGTACCAAGTGAACATGTTTGTCGGGTTTATGGAAGTATTTGGCGTCAACGATAACTTGGACCAAGAGGACGTCGATCCCAGGGCCGTCCAGGTGACGATTGTCAGCGACCCATATTTTCACGCCAAGTCGGGGTTTAAGCTTTAATTGATCTCTTGCTGGTTCACATTGACTTTCAAGGTCATGTCCCTCCCTCCCCCCCCCCACCTTCCCCCTGGCAACAACGTGTCCCTGTCTGCGTAAAAGCGAAAACGCGAGTCCAACCCGACTCCTTCAGGGACCCTTGCTTGCCCTCGCGCATCCACTTCATTTTAACCAGGGGGGAGGGGAAGAGTCTTGAAGACCACTGTTCCCAGGTCCACGTTGCAGCATGTCCGCTCCTGACAGCATATTCGAATCATTGCTGATCTTTGGGCAAGTCTCGCAGACTTCACGCCCCTTGGCCGCCACGGCCAGCGATCACACGGTCCAGTCCAACCTTGCGGCCATTAAAGCAATGCTTCACGACCTCTTTAGAAACGAACAGCGCCGCCTCATGGGGTTCAACGCTGCTCCCGAATTGGCATTCTACCACCAAGTCCAAGACCCTGCCGGAGGGTTGGTGATCAACTCGTCATTCATCCGCACTGTACACGTGTCCGTTATGCATCCACCAAAGTTTGCCACCGACTTGATCGCGTCGGTCAATGGAAGTCCATTTCTGGTCATGTCTCTGCGCCAGATGGGAATTTGGCAGTATCACGTGGACATGTTTTTCAGCAATGCCGATCAAGTGGTCGTCAGAGCTGTGGACGACGACCTCCTTCCAGTTACCCTGAGCAAGCAAGTCGTGAGGGTCACCGTCGTCAGCGACAATGAAGACAAGTCGTGAGGGTCACCGTCGTCAGCGACAATGAAGAGACGGTGGAGGGGACAATTTCTCCAACGTTCGAGACTGACTTGCACTCACAATGACCGCGCATGAGACAAAGCTTGAATTCAGACCCACCAACGGAACGGGGCCCGACAGCTACTTTCAGTCGTCCCCATTCTACAGGTTGAACCGGCACCACTCCATGGCGTCCGTGACCGCCGCCGACGCTGCTTCGCCAGGAACGCCCCGCGCTTCGAGCCGCTGCTGCGCGGTGGCGAGGTCAAAGTCGCAGATCAGCAGCACGGCCAGCACGTGGTAGCGGAAGCGAATGCCAGCCGCCAGGAGCGCCTGGCGCACGGCAGGGCAGGAGCTCGTCGCGGGCACTGGCGTCCCGTCCAGAGCGAGCATCGGCTGGCGGCAAGCTGGAAGTGCAGGGCGGTGCTCGTCCTCTTCCATCGGGTCGCTGCTGCCAGGAACCAACGTCGAGGTGGCCGTCGTGCCAGGGTTTATTGCTGGGTGGGAGGCCGCCTTAATGCCTGGGCGCCGACGCCTCGCCGGCCAAGCGGACGTCAGGCCCACGGCTTGAGAAGGTCGAGCCAGCGCCGCAGCGCCGGCTTGTCTCGGATCGACCGGCACCGCTGCCACGCGCCGCTCAGCGCCCGCAGGGCCAGGTCGCCCGGGTCGGCGGGAAAGCACGCGTGGTACCGCACCTCGATGAACCAGTCGGGGAGGTGAGCCAGCTCGACCGTCTGCGGCTGAAACGTGGCGTCGGGCGTGGCCACCACCGTGCTCCGGTCGGGCAGCGTGACCCGGTGCGACCGAGCCCCCGCCAAAAAGGCCTCCAGATCGACCTCGACCAGCACCGTCAGGTTCCGCGACGCCGGGTCAAAGCCCACTGTTCCCGGACCAGTCTCGGCCGCCGCCGCCGCCGCCGCCAGCTCGACCGCCACCCAGCGCGGCCGCGGCTGCCCCTCGACCCGCACCTGCACTCGCGGGCCCGGTCGCGTGCCGGGCGGCACAATCAGCAGACCGCCGTCCCGCGGCACGGTCGTGCCGCGTAGCGCCTGCGCCAGCGTGAGGACAACAACCCCGCGGTTGGCCCGCTTGGGTTCCGGCGCTCTGCCGTCGTCGTCGCTGTCGTCGCCGTCGGCCTCCTCGGCCTCCTCGGCCTCCTCGGCCTCGGCCTCGGCTGCGCCCCGCTTGCCCCCAAAGTTGGTAAACCGGTCGGCAAACGAGCCCGCCGCGCGGCTGGCAAAGTCGCCTTGCGAGCCCTCCGGCCGACGAGGCGGCTCCCGGTAGTGGCCCTGCATCAGGGCCTCGTACAGCGCCGTCACGCTTTGAAAATTGCCGTTGGCCACCACCTCCACTTGCGTCCAGACGCGCTCGGCGTCGGGCGGGTGATCCACCCCGGCCAGCAGCGTCTCGACCTGAGCTTCGAGCGCGGCGCGCGCCTTGTCGGGGTGGTAGTTGCGCCGCACCTGGTTGTAGTTGGCCCGCACATCGGCCACGCTGCGAGCTGCAAACACGGCCAGCGCTGCTGCGCGCCCGTCGACCGAGTGCAGCGCGAGCGTCGCTTCGCACAGGGTCGGCAGCAGCACCGCCACGTGCGCTACCCAGCCGTGGTCCCGGGTCTGCGCAACGGCCTGCCGGGCCGTGTGGGCGAGCCGCGCAAGGTGGGGCGAGGCGCAGCGTTTCGGCGGCAGCGGCAGGTTGAAGTACGCAAAGCTGGCCCGCAACGCTTCCATGGCGAGCGCGCTTCACGTTGACGGGTCCTGTTCACAGCGCGTCAAGAGCAGCCCTGCGGGAGGCAGACCTGATCCATGGCAGGACGTCGGCCAACGAGGGACGGGCAGAAAGTGCACCACGAGCGCAATGACGACCTCTGGATCATAACCACGTCACGTTGTCAATTGAACGGCATGACTGACGTCACGGCAGCGCAACAGCGTCATCTCGACACACGACGCGACTACTGGCCGCGCTTTTTCTCGAGGGACGTGCGAAGCTCCTCCATCGTGTCCTTGCCGATAAAGCACCAGCTCGTACTGTCGCCGGTTCCGACGCCGACGGATGGCAATTTCCTGGTCTCGGCGCGCCGCCCGCCGCCGCCGCTTCTACTCATGACGATACTTACATCCGATTCGAGGATGGCCCCTTTCTTCTTCCACCCCCGAGAAGCATTTTTCGTCGCCGTGAAGAGCAGGTGGGAGCAGCCGGACTCGGCCAACACGACGTCTGCCAGGTCGGTCCACGTGATTTCTAGGATCGGGCCCTTCTTCACGCACGTGAGCCCAATCTCTACGATTTCGCCACTGCAAAGCTTGAGGTTGCTTTCCTCGACACCTCCAAGGTAAGGAAACTTTTTCAAGTCGTCCTCTTGCAAGGGCGGCCAAAACTGGTCGACGCGCTGGATGGTTTTAGGGTCAAAGACTCGCCAGGTCGCAAAGCCAACAAATTCGTCGCCTTGGTATGCCCGCGTGGTCGACCACCCCAGCTCGCCAGGATAATCTCGAACGGGGCTGGTGGAGCTCAAGTTCTTGATCTGACTCGCTTCATACGCTTCCGTCTTCGAGCAGAATTTGGTAGCCAGCTTGATCTCTTGGGCGATCAGGGCCTCGCCATTGTCTCCCGGACGAAACGTCTCGTAACGAGCCGGTGGAAACGCGTCTGCTACGTCAGCAGGGTCGATGTCGTCAGGCGCCTGAGCCTTGGCCGCCTTGGCCGCCTTGGCCGCCGCGCGTCGATCGCGCTCGTTTTGCGTCAGCGGCTTCTTGGCAGCGGGCGCGCCGTCGGTGCCAAAGCCGTACAGGTTGTTGCCGTGCCGGTTGATCGCGTGGACCATGTCGGCCACAGAGATGGTTTTGCGCTTGGTGTGCTTAGCAAACAGAAGCGCGTCCTTCAAAACTGCAATCATCCACGCGTCGCCTTCTCCTCGAGACTCTTCATACACCGGCTTGCTGATGCGCTTGACGCCGCCGCGGCGGCACAGGCGGCGGATGCCAGGCTTGGTCATGTACGACAATCCAGTTGGGCGTTGACGTCGGGGCATCGTTCTCGCGGAGCGGTAAGGGCAACGCTTTGGCTTGTGTCCAACTTGTGAACTATTTTGCAGTCGGCGGGGCCCCTCGACGCCTCGCCCGCCGGGCCAGGCCCTCCCGCTCCCCGGCTCGGACCCGGCTCCCGTTGCCCGCCGCCCACCTTCCTCTTCCCCCCTTCGGCCGGGGCGCTAGGCGTTCTGCTCCCCGCGCTCCGTTGGTTGCCCGTCCTTCCTTTGCTGCACTCGACCTGTCTGCAGGCGAAAACGAGGCTCGCTCACGCGCCGGTCGGATGGGGCAGCTCGCTGAACAACGCCCGAGCAGCGTCATATGATTGTTCAATTGGTAAGATATCACGTCGTTGGCACCAGCCGCTCGGGCAGCTGCTGTTGGAGAGAACGCTCGACCCCACAACCGATCGCATGCAAATCTGAGGGGGAGGGGGCGTGAGGCTACGCTCACGAAAGAAGACCAAGCTTTTCCATAAGGTCGTTTGGAGCCGAGCTGCCAATGGCTCTTTTCTGCACAGTACCATTGACAATTTTGACAAACGTCGGATACTTTCGGTCCCACGAATGAGCCCCATTGAACACAGCAGCCATTGCTGGGTCGCACAATGCGCCGGATGTCAAGCTGTAAACTTCTAGTGGATCATAATTTTTCTGCATCAACAGCTTCGAAGATTTCAAGAGGCCGCCTTTGGCGCTTGTGTAACCCCGAGTCCATCCAACACCTCATAACTTCCCAGGAGATTCTCGAACGTTGTCACCTTGCACACTTTTCCATCAGCTCATAAAAGGCAGAAATTGAGATGCATGCTTGTTCAATTAAAACAAGAGGACGCCTTGGGCGCCAAACTTTCGGGCAATGCTGAAGAGAACAGTTCAATCCCACGCAAGCCCGGGCTCTGGATGAGGCTAAAGTCACGAAATGTCAAGCTTGCACAAAAGCACGCATGGGTTTGAGCTGCCGATGGCGCGGTTCGTCACGACCCCATTGACAATTTTGACAAACGTTGGATACCCTTGGTTACGCGGTCCAACACCTTGGAAAACAGCCTCTTTTGCTATGGGACAAAGCGAACCGCTTTCCGACACGCTGTACACTTCTAATAAGCCGTGGCCTTTCGTTGTCAACCGTGTCGAAGTGGACTGATGATGAGAACTCAAAAAATCTTGACAGTAACCACATTGGTCCACACTCAACATGACGACTTTGGTAGCCGACATCTTGTTCAAGCAACGGCTTGGCTTTTCTCGAGGAGGAACCGGCAACAGTTCCTGACACGCCGACCGAGTCGCCCCGCTGGCCGAACGCTGAGCAGCGGCAGTGGCGAGGTCCAGCCCGGGCCGGGGTTTGCAGACGGACGGTGCAGAAGCACGAGGTTGGCGACCGGAGCTTTGGGGCCCAAGCCTCTGCCGTCGTGCCAGCCGCGCGCCAAAGGTTGCCAACCCCACTCTCTTCCCGACCACCAAGACACAAACGGGCCGGACGACAGGCAAGAGGGGTCCAATTCCGCGACCCAGACGCAAGCCAGAGGCGCTGCCCGCGCGGCGTCGCCGACTCAGGCGTCCGCTGGCGGAGTGGTGCCGGCAGCGGGGGCGGCGGGAGGGTCGGCGTCGGGGGCGCTCAGAGCGTCGACCTCGGCGGCGGCGGCCACGGCGGCAGCGTCGGCAGCGTCGCTGGCGTCTTGCACCAGAGCGTTGGCAGCCTCCATGGCCTCATTCGCCCGGGCCGCCGCTGCAGCAGCCTCTGCTTCCGCGGCTTCCTTGTCAGCCTTGGCCTGTGCAGCCTGTGCGGCCGTGGTGGTGGCCTTGGCGTTGGCCGCCGCCATCTCCGCAGCGTGCTTGGCGTCCTTTTCTTCGTGCATCTTGTTGGAGTAGTGCATGCCGGCCCACAGCAAAATTCCGACCAGAAACCCGAGCAGCGTCATCAAAAGGCATCCCATGGTCGACGATTCAGCCGAGGGTGCAGAAGTGTCTTTGTAACTGGACGCACGCAGCCGACTTTTTTTTCGGGAACAAACTCGGGTTCCGGCAATGGGACGGTTCGCGCCACAAGCCCGCGCGCCTGGAAGCGCCCACCCACCCATCCACTCGCTGGCGCTCGCGGCCCGCCCTTGTAGCAACCACGGCGGGACCTTCCACGTCCTTACCCGGCGTTCCCTGGTCGTCCTCGCGGCGACCGCGCTATCGCTTGGCCGGCTGAATGTTTGCTTGGCCAGCGGCCACACCCCGTCTGCGCCCGGCCACGGTTCGAGCCCAATGCATGCGTCAGCTACCGAGGCTCGGGCCAGCACGACAAGAGCAACCAAAAGTGCACGCTCATCAATTGGTCACAGCAAGACACGGATGGAAGGTCTGCCAGCCAGCCTGGCGCGCTCGGGCCGGCGCTGCCTCAAGGCAGCGCCGCCCCCACCTTCCAGTCGCCGGGCCGGTACCCGCTGGGCAAGCACCCCACAAGCTCGGCGGTCAGCCCGTAGCAAAGGGATTTGATGCGGTCCACGTACTCGTTCGCAAGCGCCGTCACGCTGGGCATGCCCCACGCTTGGCGGTGCTTGAGGTGATACTCATGAGCGGCGCCGGCCACGCGAACCACAATTTGGTTAGGCAGCTCTTGCCGCTTGACGTGCTTGACCAGCTGAGTAAAGTAGAGCAGTCCGAGCGCAAACTCGCGCGGGTGAGTCACGTCCGCGTCCAACATCTTCTGGTGGCGCCGGTGCGTGCCAAAGTCAAACTGCGTCGCGAGCCGTGCCAGATCAGTGTGCACCGCAGACACGAGCGTTTGGCACTCGGTCTCGTAGACGGCGCTGATGCGCGTCCTCGCGCCGTCGATCCCGACCGCCAGCCGCAAGTCCACCTGGCCAGGAGCCGGCGCGGGCCCCCAGTGCAGCGCGTGCATGAGCAAGGCGGCCATGCTCACGTGGGAATCAAAGCCGGCCTCCGCAGCCGCAGCGCTGGCGGCCAGGTAAAACTCGACGCCAACGTCTTCCCCAATGGCCGATGGGTCTGACAGCGCCTGGGGAAACGAGCAACAGCGCTGCTCAATGGCCACTGCAGCCTTGAGATGGTTCGCCACGGTCGGCATGGCGGTGGATGAGGTGGGCACGGTGGCAGGGAAATGATGCCTTTTGCGAGTCGCTCGCTCGCCGGTCGCGAGCTGGGGGTGGCCACTCCCTCGCGGCGAATGACGCAAGTCGCTGAACGCCCCCTGCCGGCGTGGGGCAGGCGGTAGCCGTTCACTTTTGCCCGGTATTCCTTCTCCCAGCTCGCAGCCCACCCCGCAAGCCAGCATGGAAGGCGACCCCAAGATTATCGAGTGCTGCATCTGCCTTACAGCCATGCGTGACCCATGCACGCTCAGCGAGTGCCGGCACACGGCCTGCCTCGCCTGCTTGTTGGCCTTGCCGGTTCAAGGGGTTCCCATCATGGGCTTGACTCAGCTTTCCGACACTCGGCAGGCCCTGCGCAAGTGCCCGCTGTGCAACCAGACCAACAAAGGCGTCTACACCCCGTCTCACAACCCGCTCTTGTGGGAGCTGTGCCAGGCCCAGCCCAGTCCGGATGCCGACGCGCAGCCCACCTTTGCCGCCCTGCGCGCAAACTACGATGCCGTGGCAAAGGTTGCCCGCTGGAAGCCGGCCGGCGCACAGCGCGCTCTGCCGTTTGAGCACCTGGCCAAGGTTCAGGCCGCCGTCGACAGCGGCGCGATCGTACAGATGCGGGCCGAAGCTGCCAAGATGGAGCAGCTCAAGGCCGACGTTGCGGCCGCGGCTGCAACGGTCAAGCGTGCTCGAGCGCGACTGGCCCGTCAACGCTTGGTGCTCAGTGCGGCGGTGGAGCGCATTGTGAAATGAGCGCCCGGGCCAAGGGCTGCGGCCGCCGATGGCTGCCGACGGCGTGTTTCGCAAGGTCGCGCTTTCGTTCCAGGGGCGATGGATGACAAACTGGTACTGCTGCCAACTTGCGTCACAAGCACACTCCTCTCTCCGAGTGCACGGCTCGCCTGCTTCAAAGTTCGGTGCGACAAGTGAATGCTAGAGTGTTGTCTTCTGCTTGCGTTTAAATTTGACAACAAACATTCAACTCTGATCACGAATACAGTCGCAAAGGGCTAGACGATCGTCGCACTGCCCTGAGGTCTCAGAGAGACAGCATAACCACTCGATGTAAGCTGGTGCTAAACCGATGTGAGCAGGATACTCGTTTGCCATGGCATCTCGACAGAGCCCTCGGGCTTGAAACAGGTGGCGGCGAGCCTGATCGTACCACGTTGGGTCGCAATTCCGATTGCTGATGGTTAGCCGGGCCAGCTTCATGAGGCGATAGCATTCGATACGAGTTTCTAGCATGCCTGCGCACACGTCAGACAGGTCGGCTTGCATCTCACGCTCCTCGTCTGTGGTCTCCAGGTAGCGAGTGTCGAGTTGTCGGCCCCAAAGCATGCTAGGGTGGACAAAGTAAATGAGGTACAACGCGAAAACATTTCGTTACATGTGCATGGCCACGTCACGCAAGATGGTCTATTTGGGGCTGCTTGCGCTACATGTGCATTGTGCTTCCATTGGGTAATCAGCACGCATCCTTCCGCCATTTACCACCTTGGCTGGAACGTTGGTTTGCGAATCGCAACTCAAACACACTCTCACCAGCTTGTCATCATGGCCCGCACCAAGCAAACTGCCCGCAAGTCCACCGGCGGCAAGGCACCCCGCAAGCAGCTGGCGACCAAAGCGGCTCGCAAGGCCGTGCCGGCCACGGGCGGCATCAAGAAGCCCCACCGCTTTCGCCCAGGTACGGTCGCCCTGCGCGAGATTCGGCGGTTCCAAAAGTCGACCGAGCTGCTGATCCGCAAGCTGCCCTTTCAGCGCCTGGTTCGTGAGATCATCCAGGATGTCTCTCCCGGCCAAGGCTTTCGCGTGCAATCGGCGGCTGTGGGGGCTCTGCAGGAAGCGGCCGAGGCGTACTTGGTGGGGCTGTTTGAAGACGCCAACCTGTGCGCCATCCACGCCAAGCGGGTGACGATCATGCCCAAGGACATCCAGCTGGCGCGGCGCATTCGGGGCGAGCGCGCTTAGCCACCGCCTCTGGTGCGGTTGGGAAGAGCCCTTTTTACTTTCGCCGTGTTTGTAGTGGCATCAACGCCTGCGTGTTACTTGCAAGTGCGTGTGTCGTTGTGTGAAGTGGACTTAATTTAGCACTGCTTCTGTGGATGTCTTTGCCCTCAAGCATGTACCAACAAGAGATGGCTTGGCGCAATCGGGGTGGTCCGTGTCCGTTGCAGCGAGCCATCGTCGGTCAAGTGACGCAAAAGAAAGAGGCCACTCCCAGCCACCTGCTTCTTCAAAATCCGGGTCGCGACCAGCAACCGAGGTGTACAAATACAAACAAGCGTCTGCCTTCTCCACCGTTGCCATCGTCGGCTGTTGCAATCAGCTTCAAGCTCTGTCCACGGGCCTTGTCTGCCGAATGCCCTTTTCTTCAAGCGGTCCGTCACAGATCTCGGTGGGCGACCCTCGCCCGCCATTGGTCGCCCCGCGTTGAGCCAGCCGCGGCCGTCGCTCAAACATTGCGCAGCCTGTTCCGCCTGGCCAAACTACAGCTGCCAGAAGCATGCGCCACGAAGAGGACCTGGCCACGCTGGCCGGGTTGAACTTTCGTTGCACGCGGCACGGACCCAACGCGCGGCGGCGACAGGCACTCGCGCCTCAGGCCGTGCAGGCGGTGCTCGCGTGGCACGCAGCGCTGTCGGCCACGGCGTACAGGCCTCCGGCAGAGCCCGAGCCGGGTGCGCCGCCTCGGGGCCAGGTTTCTGGCGCGACGGTGCACGCGTGGGACACGGCTGCCGCGGGCGACTGGAAGCGCCGGGCCCGCTGGCCGGGCGAGGTCGCGTCGACCAGCGCCGGGCCGGCGGTGGACCCGACCCTGCCGGTGGAAGTCATTGTGCTTGCCGACGGCCGCGTTGGCGGGTCGACCGAGGCTCTGGCGCTGGACGATCCTGCCTGGACCGTCGAGGCCGTGCGCGCGCGCCCGGGCGCGCTGCGCGTGCAGCGCAGCGCCCTGATCGTGCTGGCGGACGCGACCATCGTCGGGCTGTACCTGACGCAGGCCACGGATCCGGCCATTGCCGCCGTGGCGGCGGACGGCCTCGACCTGGCAGCGGCCTGCCCGCGCACGTACCCTCTCAAGGCTCGCGGGCAGTGGTACGGTCGCCACGCGCGCCACAAGCGCAGCACGTCGCGCGGGTACGCGGGCCGGAACTGGGTCGACGGGGTGCAGCGCTTTGCGTGCCCCACCGGGGCCGCCAAGCAGTACATCACGGCCTACCTGCCGCGCCGAGCGCAGCCCGGCCAGCTCGACGCCGTGCGCGTGGCCCGCGTGTTTGGCGGGCAGCAGACCCTCGAGCGGCGCCACGCGCCGCAGGTGGCGGCGCAGCGGCTTGCGCTGGCGCAAGCCGCCGACTTTCCAGGGCTGGTTCCTCCGCTGCCGCTGGACGCGCTGGCGGCCACCTACGTTGGCGTGACCAAGGGGTTTGCGTGCCCGCCGCACTGCGACAGCAGCTGCAAGGGCACGACCGAGACGGTGCTCTGGCACCGGCCAGCGGGCGACGCGCCCTTTGCCTTTAGCATCCTCGAGCACAACGTGGTGCTGGACGTCTGCGGCGCGGCGGTGCTGTACATGAGCGGCGCGCTGACGCACGGCACCCCTCCCAACGCGCTGGGCACCCACGACACCCTCGGGCTGGTCCTCATGTCGAAGCGAAGCGTTCTCTGCCCCACGCCTGGCGGCCGGGCGGCCAACCGGAACGTTGGAAAGCAGGCGCTGCAGCCGGTCGCCGCGTCGTCGTCGTGCGCGACGCCACCGCCGCCCTTGGGGCTCGCCTAGCGGGCCGAGTACCACGCCCCCTGCGTGCGCTCCAAGTAGACGATGCGCCCGCCGGCCTGCTCGAGCTGCCGCCGCAGTGCGTCGTCCTCCATGAGCTGGCGATCGATGTGGTCGGGGCTGAACGCGACGTGGGACCGGCACGCCAGGCACGCCAGGCCGCACTGGTCGAGGGCCGCCTCGGGCTTGAGACCCACGACGCGGACGAGGTGCTTGTAGCGCGCGTGCGGCAGGACCTTGCCGCACGAGTAGCAGCGGATGGGGTCCATGCCGTAAATGCAGACCGCTCGTGCACCCCTCGCGCCCGGGCCGCGGCTCCCTCCTCAGCGTGTCCGCCGTCGCATCGCCCCAGAGCCCGCCTTGGCCTTGGAAGAAAGGGGAAAAAGGGGAAAGGCAAGAGGCCCGCAGCTCGGCCATGAATTGAAGGGGGCAGGGGCAAGGGGGGTGTGGCCACCCCTGTCTTGGGGTCGAGCCGGCCCGTCGGCGGGGTTCAATTTACATCGAGCTTGATGGAAGCGGTCATTGAAACGTACGCGGCCTACCTGCGCAAGTACGACGAGGCCGCTCGCCCGGCGGCGCTGGCGGCGGTGCGGGCCCGGCTGGAGGCAAGCCGCCGGGTGACGGACGTCGAAGGCACGCTCGTCGCGATTCAGCAGGCCGCGGCCCACCCCGCCGGCCCGGCCGAGCCCTCTGCAGCGGCGAGCCCGCCCGCGCCGGCCAAGGGCAAGCGCGCCCGAGCTGCCAAGACCAAAGCCAAAGCGGCGCCCCCAAAGGCCGCGCCCAGCGCTGCCGCTGCCGCACCCAAGACGGCGCCTGCAGAGCCCATGTCGTCGGACGACGACAGCGACTTTTGCCTAGACACGCACATGGTGACTTCCGACGAAATGCCGACGAGCGAGAGCGAGAGTGACGACAACGAGGACGAGGACAGCATCAGCGTGGGAGCCGACGACGAGGACTTTCCTGTGCTGGACCTTGCCGAGCTCAGCCGCTTGCCGGCTGACGAAGCGGACCGCGCCTTTGAAGAGTGGAAAGCGTCCCGCCCTCCGCCGTCACAAAAGTACTTGAAGCGCGCCATGGCCGTGGCGGCCGAGACTGACTTTGACCCGGACGACCCGGATATTGCAGTGGCTCGTTGCCGGCAAGCTCTGGCGATGGCTCGAAAGGCCATTGCCCGGGCCAGCGCTGCGCTCGCTGACGCAGCCGCGGACCTTGGCGGGGTTCAGAGTCCCAAGGCAGGCAGCGTGACCGCGGCCGTGGCCGCCGCCGTCCAGCGCGCCAGCGGGCTGGTCAACTGCCGACGGGACTTTGCCGAGCTGGAAATGGCGGCGACGCGGAGCGCGGCGGCCGCCGCCGCGCTGCCTGAGATCACAGCTGACCGCGAGGCGGTGCGGGGCGAGCTGCAGCGCCTGCGCGATGCTGCGGCAGCCAGGGGGTGAGAGCGCCGACGGGGCCGAGGCGGCAGCTACCAAAGAAACCCCATTTTCCACTGCGTCTCGCGCTTTGAAGAACCCCTGCGGCCGAGATGACGGAAGCAGCGAGCTCAGCCCTCAACGCCAACCTGGATTTTGAAGCCGCGATCCAGACCCTGAACGCCGAACTGGCGCCCCACAACCTCGAGGTTGTGTACCATCTCCGGCCCAAAACCGTCGAGGGGGCCATTGTCGGCACGGCGTTGTGGTACCCGTCGGCCCACGACGCCACCGGTGCCCCTGGCTACACGTCCTGCAACCGCCTGACCAAGCTCTGCGTGGCGCCTCCTGACGGCGCGCATGCTCTGATGGTGGGGGCGGAGGAGCAAACGGCTCTGTCGGCGGCGGCGGACAAAGGCAACCGGCTAACGCTCGTCTGCTCGTTTCCCAGCCCAGGCGGAACCACCGACTTTAACGTGACGCAGTGGGACACTGGCGAGCAGGCCCGCGCCTGGGCCCGTGAGAGTCAGCACCACGCTGCCGTGCAGCTGTACGCTCGGAGCCAAGCGTCCGAAGCGCGAGGGCACCCGACCTACGTCGCGGGCTACGAGCGGGTGAGCTTTGCCGCTCTCGACGGCGCCCTGGGGCCGGCGAGCACCTCCGACGGCTCGAGCAGCGAACCTGCCCCTGACGGTGACGCTGCGTAAACGCTTGCGCCCAACGCAGGTGGCTACGTCAGCGGCAGGCTGGCGGCTCTGGGCTCGATGGGGTTGCCGGCGTGGACAGGCTTGCTGCGGATAAATCTAAAAATAGACCGTGACGTGGCCACCCAAGACGAGGTCCGCTTAGCTCGGAGGCACAGCCATTTATTGCTTTGCCTCTCCGCCACCGAGCCAGCTGAATCTGACACGCGCCAGCCGCACACAACGCTCAGCCAGGTCGACTTGTTACTTTTGCGTTGCCAAGCCGTGTCGTTGACGCCATGGTGGCGTGCGACCAAGCGCTTTTGCACTGTGGGCTACGGGACCAGCCCTCGGAAGTGCTGACGTTTGCGCAGCAGCTGTGGGCCGGATGGGTCACGCTTCTTGGTCACTATCCCGGGAGGCGGGTCGACGTCACTCATCAGAGCCCGGCGTTGACGCTGCGCTGCACTTCGAGCCTTGCCTTGCATTGGCAGCAAGGTCGGTCGTTCACGGGCCTGCGCCTGAAAATGCAGCACGCCGTCGACGCCGATGTCGAGCTCGTTTGCGCCCTGATGCGGCTGGCCACGTGGTTTGCGGCCAATCATCAAAGCCTTGCGCTTGTTGCTGTCGGCGGATCTGATTCCGCCCCTCTCGTTCAGCGCCTCGCGGAAGAAGACGCGTGGGGCGGCGTGGACCCTGCCGAGACGTGGGCCCTGGGATGCCCTTTCAACCGTCCGTCGGCCCGGCTGGCGCTCTGGCCCGCTCAGATCATGCAATTGCAAGAGTCGTCTGCGCCTGCCCCTGGGCTGGACTCTGCTGAGCAGTGCTGTTGAACGAGTCTGCTTCCTCGGATGCCAGTGGGCTGCAATTTGGCGTGTCGTTGAATTGACACTCGATCCGAGCCTTATCCACCCTCTCTCCCTCCTAGACTTCTCATGCCGATTGCAAAGTCTGCTGCGCAGATCGGGCGCAGCCGCCCTCATGCGCGGCCCGTTCCCCCAAAGAGCGGGGACAACCATCGGGCCACCGTGGCTCCCCAGCCGTCCGACGAGCTCGCTCCGACGTCGTCGACGGCCACGGTCGCGATCATGGCTGGGCCGGTCGCCACGTTGGTGACGAGGACCGCGTGCGTCAAATCGCCTGCGAGTTCCAGAGCGAGGCTGACAATGTCATCCGCCTCCACGGCAGCCGCGTTGGCGTCCCTCTCGGGGACGATGGAAAGCCACGTCCGCCGCAAGCACGTCCCGTAGCTGTCGGGCGCCGCGCTGATGCGCGCGTAGCCGCCGGCCACGTCGGAGCGCACGGTCATGGGGTGAGGGGCCACCAGGACAGTGTCGAAAAACAGCGTGGGGCTGCTCCACGGTGCGCCCTCCCCGAGGCGGTGCACCCAGACCACCGTCACGTCGGACCTCGTGAGCAGGCTCTGCGCTTGCACGCGGGACCTTGGGTGCCACGGGGAGTGCGCCACCAGCACAACGTCTCCAGGCCGTACGGCGGTAGCGTCGGTCAGCGCCTGCCACCGGTCCCCCGTGGGGACCGCCAGCCCCATCACATGGGCCTGCGCGCTCGGTCGCTGCGCCAGGCGGGCGTTGACCAGCGCCAGCCCGCACGCGTGCTTTTTGCTGCGCTCCGACCCGATGACCAGCACGTGGCGGTCCGTCACGGCGCCCAGGCTGCTCGAGCTCGACAAGAAAGGCATTTTCAAAGCGGCAGGCGGGGCGAGGCCTGCTTGACTCTTTCCTGCGCTCGCGTAAATTTTCAGCAGCCACGCTGCGGCTAGTTCCCTTTGGTCCCCCTGGCGGTCGTCATCCCGTCCCTGGACCCACGACCGTGCTTCTGATAGCGCTCGCATGCCGGCGGCGCGAACCACTGGACAGACCGGCCACGTCACGTTTGAAAGCCGCGTGCGTCACGAATCGGCTCGGGCGTGCAGCCATTTTCCCAGCTGGCCCGGCGAGCGCTTGCGTTCCGTTGACGAGCTTTGAGCCTTCTTCGTTGACGCCGTCCCTCAATGGCCCAAGTTTGGCCCCACGCGTGGGGCGAGGACCTCTACCAGGACGGCGACGACTGCCCCGGGCCCACGGCCACCTACATGCTGCTGCGCCGGGAGTGCGCCAAGTGCCAGTCGGTCGTCTTGCGACGGCGTCCGCGTCAGGTGTACGTCGGCCCCATGGCCAGGTTTGATTGCCCGGTCTGCGGCGCGTTGGTTGATTATGTGCTGCCGGGACGCCGGCACGCGGTGGTTCGCGTCGGGTCGATCGTCTCTCGCACCGTGGTCACGCGCAACCACGCGGACGGGCGGGTCACTGTGGGCGTGCTGTCGGAGAGCGCTCTCCTGTCTCCGCACGCCCTGTACTGGCGCGAGCTGACGTACTGCCCTCGGCCCCTTGGGGTGGTGGGCCGCGCCAGCGGCGTGATGGTGGCGGTCGACATTGCCGTCACGGGCGAAGTAGTGTACGGGGGCTCGATTCGCCGCAACGGGCCGGTGGACGCAGCGTTCATGCCAGTGCCCGGCATTGACGCCACCGTCACGGTCCCGACCAACCTCTCGCTGGACCTGGGCCCGCTGGTGTTTTGCGACCTCAACACGGTCGTGCCCATAATCCTGAACAACCCCGTGCGCGAAGCGCACACCGCCATGCTGGCGGCCGCCGTGGTGTTTGCGCGGGACCACCAGGCCGTGCCCAGCGTGCGCCTGCACGAGCAGAGCGCCCCGGGGGTCCCACACAACAGGACGGCCCTGGTGATGGGGTCGGCGCTGCTGGCGCCCTGCAACGTGCCAGACATTTACACCGTCATCAACTGCGACGCTCCCACCAACCGGCACGAGCGCGGGCGCGCAGAGCGCAAGCTGACACGCGTCCTGCCCAAGGCGCTGCGCCGCCTGCCGCCCGACGTCGGCTACACCCTATGCTACAACCAGGAAACCGTGCGAGCGCGGCTCGTGCTGACGAGGCCCTGCGTCGACGAGTTCATGGCGCGGTTGCTGCCCAGAGACAAGCACCTGCAGTCGGTCTACGTCAACCGCCGCCGAACCATGCTGGACATTGTGGCCTGCGCGTCGGGCGACAAGGAGGGCGACACCATCTTGCAGCTGTCCCCACAAGGCTGGTTGCAGGCCACCCCACAGAGCCTGGTGCCTGACTTTGAAAGCCAGGAGACCGAGGTAGACCCGGGGGTCTTGGGGGCCGCCTGCATTGCCAGCAGGTTTGAAGCCTTGGTCTGCGCCAGCGCAGCGGCCCCGCCCAGCTGCGCGCCGGCCAGCGAGCCTCGGCCCCCCGCTTCCTGCCCGCTGGGTGTAGCGTGTCACCTGCAGCTGATTGGTGTGAGTGCGGTGTGAAGTGAAATGCCGGTCTCGGTGGACTTCATTCAGTTGCGTATAAATTCAAGCCTTCTATGACCAGGCGCCTGCTGTTCTGAAACGCCCGCAACAGCGGCGGCTCGCCGGCCACGGCCAGCCACCGGTTGGCCTCAAAGCCGGTCCACAGCCCGGGGGTGCTGCTGTCCAGGAGCGTCAGAGCGCCCAGGACGTCGCTGCTGCTGCCTGCCTGGATGGGGTTGTCGACGTCGGCCGCGTGCACCTCGCTCAACGTCAGCGTGCCATCCTCTTGCACCGTGTGCACGGTCGCGGCGGCGTCGTCCACCGTTCCAGCAGCGTAGCATTGCGCGACGGTCAGTCGAGTCGTAGCCTGGGCGGCGACGTTGCCAACCAAGGCACCGCAGTCAGCGCCCGTGGCGCCCGTCGTGTACGAGTTGGAGATGGTCCCGATGCCGGCCCAGCCACCGCAAAGCCCCCCGTTGCCGTCGCCGGTGACGGCCCCGTGCATGACGCACCCGTCAATCAATTGGCCCGAGCCAATCGTGGCGCCGACGATGCCGCCGCCCATGGTGCCCCCCGCGACGTCGCCAGCCATCACGCACCCGAGCACCTGCCCAGTGCCAAAGGCCGTGCTCACCACGCCGCCGCACCCGTCGCTGGCGTTGTCCACGTTGCCGTGGCAGACGCAGTACCAGACGCCAGTGTGCTGGATGCTACCCGCAATGCCGCCTGCGTTCGTGCCGCGCACGCACACGGGCGTGCCCTCGGGCGGCCGGATCGAGCATCCGACAATGACCGACCCTGCTTCGTTCGAACCAACCCCAACAATGCCCCCAGTGTTGGTCCCGGTGACGGTCCCGATCACGTGGCAGCCTTCAATCACGCCTTTTGCTCCATCCTGCGGCCGCAGGCCGTTGTTGGGTGCCGCCAGCAGGCCGTGGTTGTCGGCGAGGATCGTCACGTTGGACGCGTCTAGCGTCAGGTGCCTTACTCGGCCCATCACTGTGTCCCCACCTGACATCTGCACAAGCCCTCGCCATGGAGCGCTCATGGTCGGCAGCGTAATGGTGTGCCCCATGCCATCAACAATGATATATATTCTGGACCAGCATCCTTGCTGGCGGTAGCGAAAACACAATGTCGTTCACGAGCACCACGTTCGCCAAGCCGCCTGCGACAGCGGCGTTCCATTCCGCCTCGGTCGAAACAAAGACCGTGTTGCCCATGACGGGCGTGAGGCTCTTTGTTGGGGTCGGGGCAGGCCAATACTCTTGCCGCGTTCCCGTCTCGGTTCCGCAGCGCCCAGGTCTGCTGGCCCTCGCATCGACGCTCGGCGAGTCTTGGAGCCAGCAGCGTTCATGGCCGGCCCCCTCAGCTCTCGGGCGGCGCTTGCAAAGGGCAAGGAGTGCGTTGCGCTGCGCTGCGAGTTGGCTGCAGCGCTCTCGTACCACCCCCTCAGTCAGCTCCTGAGCGGCAAGTTCAGTTTTGACATTTGGACCTGCGGCAGCGCGACCCGCCAATCATGCCAACCAAGCTCTGCGTCAACGGCCACGGAAAGCACACTGTGGTGGGCGGTACGGTGACGGCCGACACTTTGTTTCGCGTGACCTCGAGCAACCCCCACGCCTTGATCATCGAGTCCAAGCCTGTGGGCACGAGGTCGGTCGCTTGCGGCCACGGCAGCCACCGAGCGATTGCCAATGGCTGGACACTCAACACTTCGTTCGACTCGTTCGTATCGTGGATCGTTTGGCTGCTGTCCCTTGGCATGATCTGCATTCGCTTTCACCGAGGACCTGGCGTGGCGATTGGCGACGGCGGTCAGCGGTCATACTGGCGCAGCGGGTACGCCTGCTTTGACGTCTACGACAACAGAGAGCCCGAGGAGGCCAGCGGCAGCGCGTGGGTCCAAGAGCATGTGCACCCTGAACCGTTCGATGCGCTGGCGGTCAACGGATCGGCCAACGTGACGGTCGACGTCCAAGACGTACGTACTCTCAGCGTCTGTGGCAGCGGGATCGTTACTGCTTCGCAAGCTCGAACGGTCGAGACGCTCGACATTACCATAAACGGATCAGGCGGGTGCGACTTAAGCAAGAGCAAGGCCATCGCTCTGAACGTGGATGTCAACGGCTCGGGTCACGTTCGAGGCGTTGAGGCCGTCGCGAGCGCCCGAGTTAACTTATTGGGCTCGGGCTGCATTCAATTCTTTGCCAACCGCGACGCGACGATCGATCAAGCGTTGCTCGGGTCTGGGAGTATCATCATCCAGCAGCGTTGCAATTGAGCGCGCAACCGCCACCCATGCCTCTCAGTCCATTCCGTCGTCGCCGCCTTCTGCATCGTCGTCAATGTCGTCAGGGTAGGGCTCGACCACGCGGTTGACCCAGTCCGCGACGCCGTCTACAAATGACTCGCCGTGATCGCCGATCAAAGGCCCGTCCGACCCCAAGCCTTCGTAAAACTGGCGAGCCCGGGTAATGTCTATCTTGAGAGCGGCCTCCACGACCACGCGCACCATGGCACTGAACAAAGCCTGCGTAGCGTCGGGGTGCACGTGAGCTGCGCCAACGGCCATGCCAAAAGCCACCCATTCAAGAGCATCGACGTGCACGGGTCTCAATCGACGGACCCAGCCGCGCAGCAGGCTTGCCGTCTCTGCGTCCAGGCCGTGATTGCGCCCGACCCCTTGTCTGAACTTTTGAGTGGCAGCGTGCATCTGCGCATCCATGGCCTTGCGCATCCGACCCGCTTCGAAAAGAACGTGGCGATCCTTGGGACTCAGAAGGACGTCGGCCATGTTCCAGCTGACGGTGATTGTTGTCGCCATTGCGTGTGGGACAATGGCAATGGCACACTCAAGCGTCACAAAATGAATTATGGTCCCAAAGAGTAGGACGATTCAAAGGGCAATATTTATCGAATATTCAGGCTCTCAGGCTCTCCCAGGGGTTGATGCCCGACGTCATCGGGCGGGAGTGGAGACTTGAAGGCCCGGGCCTGTTCATTCTGGAGACTGGCGTCCCAACTTTGAAGAAGGCGATGGGCAGGAGTGCACCAAGGCCGCTACGGCAAACGCGCGGCGAACTTGCCCCCCCCGTACACCTCGATCAGCTTCGGGACGACCAGCATGCAGGCGACGCGATTCAGAGCCAGCTCGCACACCTCGACTCGCTGCCGCTTGAGGCATGCCATCAGGTGCAGCAGGACCGTCTCCACCGGCCGGCGCTCGGAAAGCTTCTGGAACCAGACGGGCGGGCAGCGCCACATGTCGCGACGACCCCGAAGGGTGGGCGTGTGCCGCGACGCAGCCGTCAGTTGCCGCGTTGCGCTCACCCCCCGCTGCAGGCGCTGCCAGGTGACGGTTCGCAGCTGGGCAACGTTGACACGCGCCGAGTACTCTTTGAACCCCCACACTCTAGATCGTTGGTGGTTGACATGGTTATAGCCGGTGCGGCAATTCACAACCAGCAGCGCGCCCGGGAACTCGCTTGGGACAGCCGGCAGGGCGTCCACGGGGCCATGCACGTCGTGATGGGGGTACGTCTCTTGCATTACCACCAACGCCTGCACCGGGGCGCCGGGCGCTGCTCCCCCCGCGTCGACACCAACGTGAAACACAACAGAGTTGAGATTGAAAGCAACCATCACGCCCATGCACCCGTCGAGCGAGGCGACGCTTGCTGCCCACTCGTGCACCTCAAACAGCCACCGCAGCGGTTTCACCTTGGGAAACACGACGATGCGGGCCTGATCGACGCACCGAGGAGGCGGCAGGGACCCCGCCGCCTCGGGATGGTTGACCAGCTCGAGGAACATGAGGTTTGAACGATTGACAAGCGCCACCAACGGTGACGCTGCCAGAGGCCCCAGGCTTAGAGTTAGGGTATGTACCGAGGACTGGAGCGTCGTGGTCGCCAGCGGCAGCTCGATTGCGGGCAGCGGACCAACGTCGCCTTGCGACGACACCCTGAGACAGGCGGCAAAGGGCACAGCTCTCGCCACCGTCGCTGTCCACGCCCCGTAGTCGTCATCGGCGTGGTAGATCGCGTCGAGATGTACTTCTCCTTGCACCGTTGTCACCAGGTCTTCCAAGAGTGAGATGAACGAGTCGCGCTCGGACGGCATCCACCCAAGCCCTAAAAATCGGACGTAGACGTGGCCCTTATACCTAGACTTGACCACACGGCAGTGCGGGAGCTCTTTGATGGCAGCAATGCACGCCGCTACCTGGACCCAACTCATGAGGCTTGAGGGTGTGCCTGTCGGTTCTGGCGAGTGTCAACCAGCCAGCGCTGAGAAATGACGGCAAAATTGGAATCGCAGGCGACCACGTCACGGTTCATGCATCATAGCGAGTGGCTCCAGCCTCTAAGGGTGACTAACCAACGGGTTTAATTGTGCCGCTACGTCACCAAGGCCGCTACGGCAAACGCGCGACAGCGCGCTGCGCGGCAAACTTGGCCCCCCCGTACACCTCGATTAGCTCCTGAACGACCAGCACGCAGGCGACGCGAGTCAGGACCAGCTCTCCCACCTCGACTCGCTGCCGCTTGAGGCATGCCATCAGGTGCAGCATGACCGCCTCCACCGGCCGGCGGTTGGACGCGCCCTGAAACCAGACGGGCGCGCAGCGCAAGCTGCTGGTCCAACGTCGAAGCGTGGGGGTCGGCGGGGACGCCGCCGCTAGTTGCCGCGTCGCGCGCATCCCCCGCTGCAGCCGCTGCCAGGTGACGGTTCGCAGCTGGGCAGCATTGACGTGCGCCGAGTACCCCTCCAGCCCCCACCGTGGGGTTCGGTAAGGGCCGACGCGGATGTACCCGGTGCGGCAATTGACAACGAGGAGCGCGCTCGGGAACTCGCTCGGCAACGCTGGCGCAACGGCCCGGACGTCGTTACGCGGAAGCGGCCTGACGCAAGACTCTTGCAGGACGACCAGCGCCGACGGCGCAGCGCCAGAGGCGGTGCCACTCGCCCCAAAGCCAGCATAAAATACGCTGGCGCCGTGCCGGGGGGCGGTCACCATGTCCAAGCGCTCGCGGAGCAACACAATGCTCTTCACCCACTCGTGGAGCTGGGACCGCCGCTGGGGCGACGGTGTCTTGGGAAGCACGATGACGACGGCGCGATGGACCTGCCCTGCAGGCGGCAGGGGATCTGTAGTGTGGGGACGGCGGTCGATCAGCTCGAGGAACCCGAGGCCAAGACGATTGACGAGCGCAACGACCGGTGACGTTGAGAGAGGCCCCGTCTCCAGCCGAAGCAAGTGCACCCTGGAACGGCTGTCTTGGGCTTCCGGCGGCAGCTTGACCGCGGGCAGCGGGGCATCGACGCCGCTCGACGTCAGCGAGAGCATGGTGGCAAAGGGCGCTACCCTTGCCACCATCTCGGTCCACGCCTCGTAATCGTCGCCGGCGTGGTATATGGCACTAAAGTACACAGCCATCTGCCCTCGGAGCGCCGCAAACATGCTTGCCAACAGCGGAACGATCGAGCGGCATTCGGTAGGCGCCAGGCCAGGTCCTGAAACTCGCACGACAATTCTGCCCTGAACGTTGGCCGGCTTTGCGTTGCAGTGCGGGAGCTTCTTGATGGCCGCGATGCACGCCTCCAATTGGGTTGCAAACATTGAGGCTTTGCGTCGAGTTGTTGGGCATCCAAGGCCTGGCCGCCATGTAGTCAACTCTCTAGAAAGTGACGGGCGCTCTGGCGGCTCGAGAATGACGTTTGGGTTGACGTCAAGCGACCACGTCACACCTTGCATACGTACCCAGTGAGGGACCCACCCCACCATGCCAACAGCCTCCAACTAGCCAAAAGGGCGAATCCACAGCTGCCCTTGACAACCGGAAAAGACGACCGCGATCGCGGGTGGCCGCGCGGGGTACTCTACTATCGTCAACCAGAGGCTCGTGCCTGTTGCAGGCGAGGAGAATGCCGCGCGCCGAGGCTCGACCGTCCGCAAGACGTACGCGACCGGCAACGGGCCGAAGGAGGCGCTGTCCGAGGCGCACCCTGACATGGACACTTGGCACTCCCAGCAGAGGCCGGCTGGCCAAGGTCGGTCGAACCGCATGGTGAGCCTCGGCAGGTGGGAATCGATTTGCTCTATTGATTCATACACCCCGATAGCTTGGGCTTGGTGGTTGGTGATCCACTCGCGGATGTCGCTTATCATTGGCATCATGAAGGAGCCGGAGGCGTACGGCTGTCGATCTCTGCAGACGCTGCAAAGTCAACGCCGGGATCTTTGAGGCCTGGCTTCTCGGGACCACGAAGCTCTCGCTCTCCTTTCATGCGGCTCGTTGAATTGGAAAGGGTCCCGGCCGCACTCCTGCAGTCTGACCATGACGCCTCGCAGGGGCTCACTCCTTTGATGCGTCTTCTTCAAAATCAGAAAGGCCTGCTCACACTCCTGCAGGTTGACCCTGGCGCCTCGCAGGGGCTCACTCCTTTGACGCGTCTTCTTCAAATTCGGAAAGGGTCCCGGCCACACTCCTGCAGTTTGACCATGACGCCTCGCAGGGGCTTACTCCTTTGACGCGTCTTCTTCGAATTCGGAAAGGCCTACATGTGCCTATACATGACGTTGGCCTGCGGTTGTGCTGTTGTGACGCATTGGCTGCAGCACGCGCACATCACGCGTGCTTGGGCCAAGTCATTTCCCATATGAGACCCCACGGGCAGGCAGGTGGGGTAGAAGAGTTCGCTCCGCCAAAGCTCGGACCATGAACTTTGGCGAGTACTGGCAAGTTTACACGCGCTGGCCAGATGAATACAACGTCGGGCTGCCCGACTCCCCTCCGGTTTCCGAGTGCGTTGAGCAGGTCCAAGCAGAGGCAACCGGGACCGGCCCTCTGCTTGTCAAGCTGTGGATGGTCAGCTCGGAGGTGCCTCCGCTAGGCGATTTTCTCACGGCGTTGGCGCGCGTCGCCCAGCAGCGACCTGGCAACACGGAGGTGTCGCTCTTGCTGAGGGGCGACCCTCCCGTCGAAGCAGTAGCAGCAGCGCTCCATCGGCTTGGGCAGCTTGCGACCTGGGTTCAGAGTCTGACCGTTGCGGTGCAAGAGCCCTCGGAGACCACCCAGGCCTTCGTCAAGCTTGCCGCGGCAATGCAGCCCGATGCCGCCATGGCACTGGGCCCCGGCCTTTTCTCCCTTGACGTGCTAGCGCCCCTTGAGGTCCTGCATGTCCTTCTCGACGTGCTCGTGGTGGTTCCGAGCGCCCTTGAACATCTGCAAGTCTCCAGCTTCCTGGCGATCCAGGGAGCTCTCAGGCTTCCTGCGGGCCTGGTCAGCCTCACAAAACTGACGGTCGATCTCCTACTGGTAACAAAGCTGCAGGGATTGGCGAGGCCTCTGGACAAGCTCAATATTCACGTACGGAGCAACGGCGTCGCCAGCCTGGACGCCCTGGATATACCAGGGCTTTGTTCAGAGACCGACTTGACGGTCGAGGCTCCTCACCCTCTAAACCTTGACGGTCCGCTCAGAACCATCATCTACTTGGACAAGAAGGACGTCTCAGAGGCGGCGGGCTGGCGATGCCGACACTTGAGCGTCAAGTGGCCGCTTGCGGTCAGCGTTCACTGCCACGCAATGGTTGTTACCTATGCTAATGTACTCCGGGTCACTGGCGCCAGCAAGCTGCTGGTGGTTCGGCAAAAAGGCTACGGGCCGGGTTGGAACATGGGGGACATTCCCACCTGCCCCGCCTGGGTGCACCGCGAGCACCCCACGGTGCAAGCCGTTCAGCGGGACTTTGCGGGAGCAGAGCTGCAAACAATGTTCCTCAACGATCGGCTGCCAGCGACCCTGCCGGGCCTGATTCGGCTGGCCGTGGCCCTGGGCATTGCCAACGGCGACGGCGAGGCTCTCATCAAGGTCATGGTGGGCGCGGCTCTGACCACGCTGAGCACGGCTCTCATAACGGGCCGGCTCGCGGGGGACTGCGTGTTTGCGTTGGCAGAGGCGCTGTTCCGGCAAATTGTGTACGAGGTGTGTGGGCAGGTGCGCGCGTGGGGCGGGCCTGCTCCTTGAATTGAAGCAGAGAAAGGGCAAGAAGGTGAGAGGTCGAGGGCCCCTCGAGGGTCCGTCTTCGAGACAATGTTTTCCGCCTCCGTTTCAGCCAACTTCTGGCTCAATAATTCGGCGCCCAAGCGTGCCTGCTGCACCAAAACACCTAGCAATTTAAGGTCTTGCCCCGCGTTTGCCTCTCATGTCCGCCCCCGATTTGGACGGACCTGTCACTCCCTTGGCTCGGGCAGGCCTCCATGGCGGACGCCCCCCACTTAATTTGCTGCTGGCGTGCACGACGATTGGCGCACTGCTCGCGGTGCTTGCCGGTGGAGTGTGAGCCATTGGCCGGCGCCCCGGCTCCCGGCCTGGACGACGCGCTCAGAGCCGTCGGAACGTCACGTTGTACCGAGGGCAGCACCGCCCCTGCCCCAGGGCCGCGACCTCCTCAGGCGTGGAGGGCAGGACGGCGTGAAAGCACTGGGCGTTGACGGCGTGCGGAAAGACGAGCAGGTCGTTGTGGTGCAGCCGCACCTTGCACCAGCGCAGCGCCCCGGTCAGGACGGGGTCGGTCTTGACGCGAAAGTAGCGTTCGCCCCCGACCGAGTAGCTGTAGATGTCGGCTTGCCCGCGGATTTCGTGCACGTCGCGGTGCCAGTGGATGCAGTCCTCCCCGACGGCCGCGTCGGCCGTGCCAGGCAAGTACGTGTTGAGGATGGCGTGCGGCAGCGGGTAGCCGGCCAAGTCTTGGACCCGGCGGTGCAGGTCGTGCAGAAACGCCGGCGCAGGCACGCTGTGCAGGACCATGCCCGGGTAAGGGTACGTCGCGGCCGGGCGCTGCGGGTCAAAGGCGAGGAGCAGCTGAGCGCGCGGCGCAAACGCGCCCAGGGCCGTCGGCTCGGCGCCCGACCGGCTGGGGTGGGCGGCAACAAACGCCGCGAGCTGGGCCGGCAAGGCGTCGGCTGCCGGCGCGGGCAGAAACCCGGGGGTCGCGGGTCGCAGGCCCAAGGCGGCCGGCGCCACTTGGTTGGCTGTGGTCAGCGCGCCAGCGTTGCGTCGGTGGTACTTGGCAGCCGCCCGGCTGGCCGCTGTCGACAAGACGGTGGGCGAGGCAGCCATGGCGTGCGTCCAGGGTCTTTTATATGGGGCTGTCCGTCCACTGGAAATAACACTGGGCCATGGGCAACACGGTGTTTGTTTCCACTGAGGCCGAATGGAACGCGGCCGCCGCCGCGACCACAGCGTCCATCGACCCCGACCGCTTTACCGTGGTGCTTCTGGACGACATTGTGTTTGCAGCCCTCCCTGAGCAGCTCAACCTTGAGAACACAACCCTGGACGGCCTGGGCCACACCCTGACGCTCCCGACCGCAACCGACTGGGAAGGCCTTGTGATCATGGAAGGAAATGCCCAGGTACGGAACGTGTGGCTGGACGCGAGCAACGTGGCTTCCATTGCCGATAACAATGGTCTGCTCGCGCACGAGGACGCAAGGGGCGCCGTCTTTGGCTGCCACGTCATCGGCACGGTGACTGGGGTGGGCACTGGAGGGATCATGGGCGGGGGCAGCATCGACTCAGGGTCGGTGATTGTCGGGTGCTCCATCCGGCCTCCTGACGGCTCGGACGTGTGTGTGCGCGGAGAAGGGACCGGCGGCATTGCCGGCAACCCTCGAGCTGTCGACGTCTTGTACTGCGTGTGCCACGGCGATTTGGCGCAGGGCGTTAGCTCGGGGGGCATTGTGGGCCGCCTGACTGCTCCCGCGCGGCTGGAAGGGTGCGTCATGGTAGGCGACGTCGTGGGTGGCAACTCGAGTGGGGGGATTGTTGGCGTGGTCGCAGGATCGACGCCGACGGTCCACGGATGTGCGATGCACGGCGCTGTCACTTACACGGCGGGGGCGGGCGTCTTTGGGAACGGCGGCATATGCGGCCTGTGGACTGTCCGCGGAACCATCTTTGACTCGTACGCGACGGGCAGTACGGGCGCTGGGTGCGGTGTGTTTGTGGCCGCGACCGGGACCTCCATCGACTTTACTCTTACTGCGTCTTACGCCAACGGAGCAATGAACACCGAGGCGGCCTTGCTGCACACGTTGGGGGATGAAGGCGGGGTCACATTCTTCAACGTGCACGCGAGCGACGTCAGCCGTGCGATTCGAGTTGGCAACGGAAGCCAGGTGTTTGACAACCCGACGCTCCTCGCGGTCCCTTCTGGCACCGACCCTCAGCTTTGGATTGGCTTTGACCCTCAGCGGTGGCTTGCCGTGCCGGATGAGCCGCCGCTTTTGCGAGTGTTTCAAAACGTCAACCCCACCCTGCCAGGGCCCCTGACGGGCCAGTTTCGAACTGGCCTCTTCGACCCGGCCGCCTACACTTCCTACTCGGACACGCCAGCCTTGGCGCCGTACGCGTACGTCCACGTGTCGACCGTGGCTGGCACGGCCAAGGTCAACGTCAATCTCCCGAACCCCCCTTCGCCCATTGGCGGGGGGGGGCCCTCTTCCTGAGCCGGTAGACTTTGCGCCGCACGAGCCCGAGACGTACGCCCTGCAGCTGGCAGACCCCGCCCTCAAGACGACGCTCACCACCACCGTGACCCTGACCCTCAAGGCCACCGCGCCGATTTCCACTGTCGACGTGACGGTCAGCGTGGTGGACGCAACCGTGTTTGGGCTGCCCAGCCCCGCGACCTGGACCCTGACGCGCGACGTGCCTGTTGCAGTGACGCTTCCGCTCGGGACGGCGGCCGGCAGCACGCTGGTTGCGTTTACGCCCGACGCGCCCGAGTACGGCATGCGGCCCACCGTGCTGGGCCTGGAGGGCATCGGCAAGGCCATTGTTACGCCCACTGGCGTTGCGGACGGCGCCGTGGTGCCTCTGCCAGCGACCGGGCCCGTCGCCACCCTGTCCTTGACGCTGTCCCGCGCGCCCCAGATCAACACGGTGGTTGCGGTGGAGGGCTTTGTCGACGACCCAGCGGCCCCGCTCGAGTGGGTGCCGCCGGGCGTCGTGCTGACGCCCGCCAACTACGCGGCGGGCACCAGCATGGTGCTGCAGCGCAAGGGCGCGGGCACGCGGACGCGGGCCACCACCTCGTTCCAGGTCGGCCTTCAAAGCAACGTGCAGACCACCGACCCGTCCCCAGACCCTTTCTACACCAGCTTTATGGTTCGCGCCGAGGTGCCCATCTGCTTTGCGGCCGACATGCCCATCACCATGGCCTGCAGCGGCCGAACGCGCCCTGTACGGGAGGTGCAGGTCGGGCACGTCGTGCTCGATAGCCAGAGCCGGCCGCATGTTGTTCGCAGAGTGACTGGGCACACGGCGACGCGCCTCGTCAAGCTGGCCAAGGACAGCTTGGCCCTGGACGTCCCCAGCAGCGACGTGCTTGTCACGCACAACCACCTTGTCAAGCTCCCGGCGCAGGCCGCAGTCCCGGCGCATTGCTGGGGCGAGGACGTAGAGCTACCGGGTCCTGTCACCGTGTACCACCTGGGGTTTGACGATTGGACCTGGCTCAACGTCCACGGCCTCTGGTGCGAGAGCATGGCCTGGAAGCCCGAGCACCACCAGAAGCGCCCCTACTACAAAGAGTAGGGGCGTTGCCCGAGCGTGGCTGAGGACGGGCTCGGTCGACAAACCCTTCAGCGCCGCTTTGGCAACTCGAGCAGAGCGGCCTGTGCCATGTGCAATCGGCGAGAATTGGGCTTGACGCGTGGACGTGATTGTGCGCGTGCAATTCAACACACCGCGACCAACCGGCGATCCTTCACGCGGCCGGTAGGCGCAGCAGACCCTCGCACTCCCCTGCAGGTCAGCACGGTCGTCTCAGGACGATTAAGAAACCCGCCGAGGCGGGCCCTCTGGCCCTGTCGATGCCAGCCAACCGCGGCATGTCGACCGGCGAACCGGACTGGCCTTGAGACCCGCGCGGGGCGGGGTGGCCTCGACATATTATCGGTCGCGAAGGCCTTCTGGCAGCAGCTCGGCAGCGTCGTGGCCAATCGCCTGGGCCATCGCAATGGCTTGGGGCAGAACAAAGGAACCCGGTTGGATGCGTGTTCGGTAGACCTCGGACACGACGCCCCTCCAGAACGCATTCCTCTCGCCGACGGTGTAGTTTAACAAGTAGCTGGCAGCCCTAGGAATGGCGGCGATTGGCACGTGCCGCAACAGCAGCGCAAGGTTGGGCGACGCCGGGTCGGCGTGCGACACTGCCTTCCACATGATTTGGTTTATCCGCTGGAGCTGAATTCCTCGCTGTCGACCCTCCCCGTTCCCAGCGAGGTGAGCCATCCACCGAAACAAGGTCTGTACGCCGTTCGAGCGCAACGCCGCCTCGACCGCAGGCAGCAAACGGATGTCTGCCTCGAGCACCTCTTCAACAAGGCCACCAATCGGGAACGCGCCCATGTTGCAGCCAAGCCGACAGGGATGGGCGATGGCGTTGGCCAAGACCGCCCAGCCGGTGTTGATGGCTCGGTTCACGATCCGGGTCCTCGCTATCAGGCTTAGGCATGCCATGGCGAGAACGGCGCCCAGGTCACCGTCGGCGTCAAACGAGTCCAACATCCGCCGAGCACAAGCGTTGCCTCCTGCGGCGGCTCGCAGCATGGGTTCCAACACCCTGTACTTTGAATCGCGGTCGCTCGCAATGTAAAACTTGATGACGTCCCGTATTGGGTATATTCGGTCGACCCATGGAAGGTGCTCGGCGTTGTGGCTTTGCACCAACGCTTCCAGCAGCGTCAGCGAGGTGCTTGCGGGCGGGATGTGCCAGTGAACTCGAGCGCGTGGGTCGGCGGCTGCCTGAGCGCGCCGTATCAAAGCCCCTGTGCGGTTGACGATGGTCCAGACGACCGGGTTTGCCACTGCAAGCAGCGGCGCGAGCGCCATGAGCGCGTACGCGCGAGGGTGAGGGACCATGCAGCTCAGAGTTTCGGCCAAAAGGAACGTCGTGGCCCGCGTCAATTCTGCCGCGCAGAGCTCCTCGCCAGTTGTGGCTGCCTCAAGCACCGCGTCCGTCAGACGCCGGAAGATGCGGCTGTCCAGTTGGATGTTGGACCATCGGCGCCGCGCCCGAACCATCGAGGCGCGGACGACGTGCGCGACAAGCAGCGTCATGCTCTGAAGACCAACCCAGGCTGGCGTCGAGCCGCCGTACGAGAGCAGCCGTTCACTGACACAGGCAAAAGTCACGCTGTCGGAAGGATCCCATCTTTCGAGCACGGCGCTCCGCTCCCTTCCACCGCCGTGCCTGCGTCCTAGCCAACGCTTGAGCACGCCGTCGCACACACGGCCGTCGGCCGCGTCCTGGCAGCCGCTCAAGTAGAGCACGTGTAGCAGACCCGACAGAGTGCCCGAGTCGGTTTCGTCAGCCAAGCTCAACCCGTCCAGGATCCAATCGAGCATCTGAGGGACGCCGAGCGCCTGCTGCAGCACGCGGTGCACCGACATCCGAGCCATGGGATCATGGGTTGGCGACCGCAAGACCGCTCTGCGCTTTCGTAAGTGACGCGAGTTTGGTATGGCCGTCGTGCGTACACGCACAAGGACACAAGGACATTGTGACGTTTGAAAAAGAACGGGCTGGGCCACGCGGACGTACGTCAAGCCGGACAACAACGCAAGACGGACGGATTTTGAAGAGGGATGCTCTATGTTTACAATTCACAGGGCTCGGCACGGTTCAACTCAGGAGCGTGTCTCCTCGGCGGCGCTCAAACAAACAGCCCTAATGGCGGGTCTTCCGACTGAAGCATCGAGTCTTGCATCGTGCCGACGTCGTCGTCCAGCGTCGAGGCCAGCTGGCTACAGACCCGCGGGTAGCGATAGTAAGACAGGGTGTGGCGAGCCAGGTTTCCCAGGTACCGGTCCGTGCGGGAATCAATCGCAAACTCGCATAGAGGCCAGGCCCTTGCTGGGTCGAGGAGGACGGTCGCCGCGCCGTACAAGCTCCCAGCACCGACGGCCAGCGCGCAAGGTCCAGCGGTCCCTGTCAACGGCCACGCCGTCGCCGGCAACGCCACTCTGCTTCGCAAGGCAGCTTGACGAGCCTCTGCCGCTCGCGCGAGAGGGTAGAGGGTTGCGCCAAGGACAAGGCTCACCAGCGCCTCGGGCACCGCTGGGCTGGCGTCGTCAATCTGCGCCAGCAGCCCTGGGCCAGGGGCTGGAAAAGCCCCAGCCACGACAAAGGCGGGTGGCTTACCGACGTGGTGATGAGCCAGCGGGACGCAGACCAGGGGCGCCGCTGCGTGGAGCAAGAGTTCCGAAAGGGCGGGCGGCGCGCTGCCGTCCAGCGTTAGCGCGCCCATCGCCGCGCTGGGGCTGGGGCCAGGCGCGAGCAAGGGGTGCGCAGTCAGGCGCAGCACGCTGGCGTCGATCCGGGCCCAGAGGGGCTCAGGCAAGCTGGCCCGCGGCACGGCGCGCTTGACGTCCAGGCAGGCGGTCAGCACGCTCTGGAACAGGGCCACGTCCTCTGGAGAGAGGCACGCCATAGCGTCGGTCCACGGGTCGCCGCGCGCGTTCCAGCCGTTGCCCGGCGGCACAGCGTCAGCGACAGGCGCGTGTGCCTCTCGCGCGACGACAGCCATGAGGGCGAGGCGCAGGCCCAGGTGCTGGCGCTGGGCGTAGTCCCCGGCAGGGTCGGGCCCCGCGTCGTGAAGCATCGTCAGCCCTAGCGCGGGCTCCAACATCGCCGGCAAGGGTCCTTTCCACCGCTCGCTCGCCGTCGGGCCCGTCGGGGGGTCCCCCGTCACGAGCACGGACAGCAGGCGGTGCAGATGGGCATTGGCCGGGTTGACCAAGAAGGCCGTTGTGCGATCCACGGCTCTGGCCACCTCGCGATGGAGCACCTCGAGCCCCATCTCCTGCACCAGGTGAGCCATCGTTCGAGCGTACGTCTCCACGTGCAAGAGGTGCACGCGCCACACGAGCCGAAACTGGAGGCCCGTGCGGCAGAGCCCTGGACCGTCGTTGCCGTGCGCAAACGCTTGAAACTGCTGAACCATCGCCCTGCACGCTGCGGTGTAGTCGTCGTGGCGGTTGCAGCACCGCAAGACGCGCCGCAGCTGGCCACGCCCGACAGCGTTTAAGGGACGAGCAGTAGCGCTCAAGACTCGGGTCATCCCGTTGGTCAACCGCGACATGGCGGCCACGCGCCACGCATCCGCGCTGGAAACTGCCAGAGGCATGGCAGAAGGGTTGGCGCACAGCACAACCGAGGGCATAAATGGCCCACGCTCGGTCGGCCTGCAGGCGGTGAAAGTATACGTGACGTGTCCCCATGTTTTTAATCAGCCTTTTTCAACGTGACGTGGCAAGTCTGCAAGCAATGACGCAATATTGCAAAGTGACGTAGGCATGCCATGACGACGTTAGCCGTCGAGCAGCCAGCTTGTGCCGTCACTTTATCCAACGCACCGCCAGCCAGTGTGACGCCTGCACCCGCTGCCGTCATGTGCTCCACCGCCATTGTCCTTCCCAGCGCTTGCGGCAGCCCCAGCGACCAGCCGTCGTGGCTGCCCTCCACCTCGGCCAGCCCAAGCTGGCATCTCCGTTCGATGGGAGGCGGCAAGCGTTCGCAGAGCAAAATGAACAACGCGCTCGCCGCGCGCCGGTCCCGCCGCAAAAAGACCCTCTACCTGCAGGGCATGGAGCAGAAGCTGGCCAGCCTCAAGGCGAGCATTGCGGGGGTGCTGGGGCTGTTGGAGACGGCCCCGGGAGGACCAGACTCGAGCCCTCAGCAATGGCAGGCCTTGCAAGCGCCCATCACGCAGGGCATTCGGCGGATGGCCACCGTCCTGTACGACACGGCCGTGGACGACCTCAAGGCGCGAGGCAAGACCCACCCGCAGAAGCGCTGCGCTCCGAGCGCCTTGCTGCCCCCCCAGGGCAATGGCTACCAGGAAGTGCTGGACCTGGCGTCGCCGCAGCGCGTTCCTGCTGCCGTTCGTCTGGCCGACCCGCCGTTTCCTAGCTGCAGTTGGGGCGGCTCCTTTAACGTGCCGACCAGCTTGACGTGCGAACCGTTTCCGCCGCACGGCACCGTTGGCGGCGACCTTGGATCGCCCTTTGGATGCCTGCCTGTTCCTCTGGCGGTCGGCGGACCCATGGCCACGCCCATGCCGTTCAACCCTCGCGCGCCCTCGCTGTACCCGGCCGGCTTTTATTCCCCGCCCCGCGCGCTGCCGCGCGCGCACCACGTCACCCTGTCCCCCCTCAGGGGCACCGACCCTGCTTCGACGCCTCTGAGCTGGCCACCGAGCGCCAGCCTCGTCACCCAACCGCCGTCGGACGAAGGGCTTCGGCGCCATCTGCTCCGAGAGCTGGCGCAGGACGAGGAAGCGTGGGACTCGAGCTAGAGCCTTGATTTGGGGGTCATCGCCCGGTCCTCAATTGTAAAAAATAGAACAGAAAACGCCTCTTTTGCCCAAGCGTGTCTGACGTGGCTGCTTGCGTTACTACGGAAAGAGGCGTCCCAAACTGCGAGGGGCGGGGCGAAACGTCGCTAGCCACCGCATGAGAACAAGGTCGTCGTTGATGAGGACGGCGGTCAAGGCCAGGTAGACGCAGCTGGCGCATCCTGCCAGGCCCCTAGCCAACCACGCACGCGAAAGTTATCAGGGGGAATGACTGGCGCAACCGCAAGGGGCAATCCGCCCCCCAAAAGCCTGGCGTGGCAAAAGGCCCTTACCTCCAGTTGCCCTTGCCCTGCGCGCCCTCGATCCCCCACGCGGCGTGCAGCAGCCAGTTGCAGACGCAGCACACGGCGTAGACCCCGGCGCTGGCCCGAGCCAGGGGTAGCAGGTAAGCCGCCCGGGGTTGCACGACGCGCAGGGCCAGAAACGCGTTGACCGGAAAGCTGAGGGTGGACCAAAACCCGTACACCAGGATCATGTCGCTCACGGGGTAGCTTGCCAAGGGAAACACCAGCATCGGAAGCAGGAGGCCCGTGGTGACGACGTGGTGCAGCACGGTGGACGTTGGGAGCTTGGGCACCATGAAGAGCGCCAGGGTGTCGGTGAGGACGTACGTGACGCAGACCGTCTTGGTCCAGCGCTCCTGCAGCGGGTGCACGTCGTAGGCGCACGGCGCTCCGGCGGTCCGGCCCGCGAGGCGGAGCAGCGGGTTGAACGTGCACGCGCTTCCCAGGTACGAGTGGTACCACCACGCGGCGCTGCAGCACTGGGCGCCCAGCAGGGCCGCCTTGGACAGGTTGGCGACGACGTACCACTGCTTGTGAGCAGGCCGAACCGCTCGAAACGCTGGCCAAGCGCGAAGCAGGCGGTGGGCGAAGGCCCAGGCCCCGGCGAGCAGCCCCAGCGCGATGGCGAAAAAGATCATCTGGTTCACCGGCTCGTCCGTCATCGCGCCCAGGCCTGCACCGTTGCCCAGCCGCGAGCCCAAGCCAGGAAGGCGCCGCCAGGTTGCCAGGATGGCAGCGTTGATGCCGTCTTGGATGTCCATGCTCAGTCGGGGGGGGGCAGGATGGTGAGGGGAAGAGCTGTGGGACGAGCTTTCTTACACAACAGGCGAAAGCGGGACGCGGGTCGTGCGGCGAGGGTCGAACTGAATTGCTTGGTCGACCGAGAGCGTCACCGCGGGGGGGAAGTGGGCCCTTTGCCAAGAAAGAGGGGAGGCCCAGCGGGCACCCCTTTCTGCAACAGGCTGGAATGACGTCGGGAGCTGCGCTCCCTGGCAGCGCTTCCTAGCAGCTCTCCCTGGCAACCATCCCAAACCCTCGTCCTTCCCCACCTTGGTTTGCCGGATATTCATCGCTTCTCCACTGGCTCAAACTCTCGTCTGCTGTCCGACTCGGATCACCGTCTGCTTGCGGTTGTTCGCCGACTCGTGTCGCTTCTTGGCCCAGTGGCATGCGGACCAGGCCAGTCACTTAGGTCCATCGAGGGTATCGTACTCATGACTTTGTGAAAGCGTTCTGATACTTCACGGCGTCGTTCCTCAACACTGGTTGATCCCGGCGTCGGGTAGACGTCGAGTGCGGTCGCCACGACGGCAGACCTGCTGACGGCGCTTCCACAGCGCGTTGGCGTCCTCTTCGTTATCCCTGGCAGTGATGATGTTGGCCATGGCTTGCTCGAGGCAACGTGTTTCCATGACACCAAACTTTTGCAAAACAATAAGGTCGTTCGACGCATCCTTCAGCCTGTGAAAAAGGGTGGATGTACAGCAGAAGGCGATCAGTAGTTGGGCTGTCGGTGGGCCTTGTAAGCAGTGTTGTTGTCTATCGCGAGCTGTCGCTCGGCCCATTCTTCGACAGTTGCATAGGGAACCAACATTTCCTCCATCAAGATAGTCAGGGCTTGTCGAGGTGACATGGACCAATGCGACATGTTGCGTTGTTCTTTTTGGAATTGTTTCTCGGGCCCCCGAATAATCATTCGTCCGAGGCCCTGAAGGTCCGTCCGAATCAGGGGTGGGGATAAAGAGCCGAAATGGGGCAAGACCTTGGATGACTGAGTATTTGGAATGGCTACGGCGTGTTTGAGGATTTGGGGCCGTGAATTAGCTCAAAGCAGGGCCGGAGTACGCCTTTAAGACAAATCTTCCAGGGGGGGCTCCCAACCCGTCACCCCTCACCCCCTAGGCGGAGATGAAGGGCATCCGCACGGCAAGATTTTGAGTTCCCAACAGGGACGTCGAGCCACCCACCAACGTCAACTGGCAAGCGATGGCGGTTGCTGGGGACGGCTACCGCCGGTCGCGGCCGACACCAAAGCCGGGGTGACGGCGGCCGAAGCAGGTTGAGCGGCGACGGTCCAGGCTCTGGGCACGTCGTCTGGGTCCAGGGTGCGGGACCACGGCCACATGGCGATCCGAGGGCTCGCGGCGTCGAGCGCGCCGGTGCTGTCCGCCCGCCCCCGAAGCGCAAAGGGGCACTGCTCGACGACCTGGTCCATGACCTGAAGGTGCCACGACCGCTCGAGAAACGACCCGGGGAGGCCATACGCTCCGGGGCTGGCCTGCAGCCACGCCAGCGTGTCGTCCGCGGCGCGAAGCAGGCTGCCCCGCGCGCGCCACACGTCAACGTGCACGCGCGCTCGCGACGGCTGGGCTGCGCTGGCCGCAAACACTGCCAGCATGCGGCGGAGGCCAGCGTTGCCCAGCAGGCCGTCCTCCACGTGCACGTCAACCAGCGGCTTGCCCTCGAGCTGCGCCAGGGCCAAGCAAGTGACCCGGGCGTCGGCCGGGGCTCGCGACAGAACATCGGCCGCGTCGCGCCGCGCGCTGCGAACCGCAGCCGCGCCGGGGTCGCCCACGGCCCGCTCAATCCACAGCGCCACCTGCACTGCGAGAAACCCGTCCTGCGGGGTGACGCAGTCCACCACGGTCAGCAATCCCAGCACCTCGACGGCCAGCGGCAGCGCTTCCCCCGCGCGAGGCAGCGGCCCGGGGGCCGGGTCCCCGGGCAACGCGAGCGGCGGGTCGCCCGGCGGTGCCCGCGCTGCCTCAAAGGCCAGCGTGGCAAACCGCACGCACCGCAGCCGACACTGCGTCACCAGCACGCTCATCTGGCTGGCGTGCTCATGGTCAGGGGCAACGCCTTCGAACTGAGCCATCAGCGACGGCAGCGCGCGCAAAACGCGCGGCTGGTTTAGCCGCCGGGCCAGCCCAGACCAAAACAGGCAAGCCAGGTCGTAGGCCACGGTCTGCAGGTCGGGCGCCGCGGCTGCCAGCGTGAGGAGCTGCTGGGCCAGCGGGTGCCCGCGGGAATCCTCGGCCTCCCGAAGCGCCACGTCGGCCGGCACGGTCCACGAGTGGAGCACGAGCTCGGACGATAGGGCCACCAGCCGGACCTCGGGCGAGCGGGCCTCAATGCCTTTGGCAAGCCGAGCCACGCAGGTTCGGTGGGCGTCGAGCCACGCAGCGCTGCCCACGGGAGTCACGAGTCTTGGAAACACGACGCACGCTGCCTCTTCCGTCCAGCCTGCGACGAGGTCGGCCAGCGCAGTGACCGAGGCCGACGGAAAGGCCTGGGCGGCGTACTTGAGCACGTCGACCGGCGGAGCAGCGAGCACGGTGGCCGCGCTCGGCGCGGGGACCGGCGCCTCGGGCCCCAGCGCCTGGCGCAGCTTGTCGAGGCTTGCGAGGTTGGCCACGGCGGTCGAGGAGGGCAGGGGAGCGCCCTTGAGGCTCGGAGGCAGCGGGACGACGTCCATGATGACAACTGCTGCCGCAACGCTGGCCAAGCTGACGATTGGCCGACGTAGCGTGACGTGACCCAGTTGCAGAGTGACGTCTGGAGAACGCGTCACTTTGGGTCCAGCGCCAGCGTCGAATCCTCCTGGGCCGATGGCTCACGTCTGCAGGACAACCCCTCCCAAACAAGGCTTTCCCAACGCGGGCTTGGGGTTTCCGGCCCAGTCACTCCTGCTTCGCATCTTCTTCAACTTTGGCGCGGCCCGGTGGTCATGCCGACATGCTGCTGTTTGTTGCCGGGTCAAGGTTCGGCCGTGCTTGCACCCCATCGCTCGTTCCCCCGCTTCCACTCAACCCCCCTCCCTCCGCCCGTGATTTTGGAGGAGCCTTCTGCGATACATTTACCCACCGTCTTCTCTGATGGCCCCCACGCCGGCCCAGTCCGCTCTGGACGACGCAAGTTTGCTGGCGCGCGCGTGTGCCTACGTGGATGCTCAAAGGTCCGCGGGGCCCGCGGACGGCGACAGCGGCTGCCTGTTTGAAGGGCACCGCGGCGTTGTCGTGCGCCGGCTCGGCATGGCGTGCCTGGTGGTTCGGGTCGGCCCCGTCCTCGTCGTTGCGGTGGCCGACCCTCGCCATGCCGGCGAGGTTCTGGCCAACCAGGCGGCCGTGGCAGCCAGCGTGGGCCGCACGGCGGCGATGGCGCACGGCGGGGCCTGGTTCCTTGGCAGCCTGGTCCGACATCAGGTGGCGGGGCTCACGCAAGCGTGCCTGACGGCGGCGGCGGCAGCGGCGGCTCAGGGAGCCGGCCTCCCTGCCCTCGCGTTTACCGGCTGCGGGCTAGCTGGCGCGGTGGCCGAGCTGCTGGCTGTGGACCGGACGACCGCCGCGGCCGCCGCGGCGGCGGGGCTGGTCGGCCATCCGGTTGGCTGCGTCACGTTTGGCGCTCCGCCCGTGTGGGCGGCCGGCCCTGCCACTCGCAACTACGCGCCCAGCGTGCGGCGCCGGCGGATCGTGCTTGCGGCCGACCCGCGCCCTTGGCTCGGGGGCCGGCGGTTTGCGCACTTGGACGAGCAGCCGCTCTGGCTCACGGCGGCGGGCGAGCCCGTGCCGCAGTGCAGCTGGACGGCCGCCGGCATTGCCGCGCAGGTGGCCTTGCGGCTGCTGACGCGACCTGCTGCCCAAGGGGCAGCTGACCCGGCGTACGCGAGCGCAGCGTACGCAGCTGTCCTGGCCAAAGGCTGCCCGAGCGGGAGCTTGGGGAGAGGTCTGGCGACCCAGGGCTCCTCCTCGAGCCCCAACCGCTAGGCTGGCTGCCGGGCGAGGAGCGAGCGGCGAGGTGGAAGTGAAACCGAGCTTGCAATTGGAGGCCTGAGCAGACAAGGACGCGAGGCAACCGTCTCAGCCCATCGAGTCCAGCTGGCACGCGCCGGCCATGTCCATCAGGTTGACCATGGTGCGGTAAGTGTCCATGTCGTTGGTTCGGCGCGGGTTCATGGCGCCGAGGGCAACCACGTCCGACCCGGCCGTGATGGCTGGCCCAAGAATGTCAACCACCAGCTCCTTGGTCAAGACGCCGTGTGGGTTGTCCTTGGAGTGCCACACCAGCTCATCCAGGTCAGCGACCGTGCCCTTTTCAACGGCTTGCTTTTGCGCCTTGACGAGCTGCGCAATCTCGTCCAAAGAGTCGTTGATGTGCCGCGACTCGGCGTGCATGGCAACGACCAACATGGCCACCAGATCCTTGTTTGTGCTCGGGTTGACTGCAAACCGGTTGGGGTTGACCATGACGTAAGGGCTAAGTTTCAACCCCCCTGCGCTCACCTGACCCGTTTGCGTCGATTTCGTCAACTCGAAAATCGTTTTAAACGTTGGGTCAGTCGGGGGCATCAATGGACTGTCTTTCGACTTTGACGTTGCCTCGACGTCATGTAGGCCAAAGTAGGTAATGTCTGATAGCTTAGTCTTTTCGGCAAACTTGGTGGTGGTGCAATACGGCTTTTTCATGATGTTCGTCCACTTTGTATCGATATCTGCCATGTCGTCCTCCTTAAGAGCGATGGCTTTGTTGCTGATTTCGGTTGCCGCCAAGGTCTTGACCTTGACCTCCACCCAGGCATTGTAGAGGGCTTTCTTGAGGTCCGTATTGTTTTTCTTGATGGCATAGTCAGCCAGATCGAGGCAGGCCCAGTCGTGAACGACGGATTGTCCTGCGAGCGTGCACTCGCCCGTGGGGTTGTAAACTTTGACCAATTTCCAAGCTGCGTCGCTCATCAAGTAGTTGAGGTCTTCGGTGCCGGCCAGGTCCGCCATGATGAAGAACGAGCCCTTGGCGTGCTTCCCCTTCACAGTGTTCATCGGGCTTTTGTTTTTGGTAACCCGTTCAACAATGTACAGCAGGTGGGACCGGCTGGACGTGGCGTTGAGGCCTGTGTCGGTGACGGACCGGAACTGGGCAACGCGCTTGTCCATGTCTGTCTTGAACGCTCGAAAAGCGCTCTCTTCTTTCGGAATGTTGCCGTCCTCGTAGGACCCAAGCATTGCAATGTCGACCACTCCTTTACCTTTACCTTTGGCGCGCTCACTCTTCTTGCTCAAAACGTTGCCGGGGTGTTTCGGGCCCTGTCCTTGATACTTGCCCCCTTCGAAGAATGGCTTCATTTCGGCTTGCTTGACTAATTGTGGGCTCTCTACCTCGTCGATCGTCAGCAACTTTGCGCGAATGCCCATTTCGCGACGAACTTGAGCGCGAAACTGAGATTCGCCGTCGTTTCCAAGCTTGTCGGTCGATTTCAGTAGTATGGTGTTGGCCTTTAACTTTGCATTGGCCGACTCGCCGTAGTAGTCGTACAGGTAGTCGTTGTAGTCCGCCACAATCTTGAGCCGAAACTCGTCTACGTGATGTTGAACTTGGTCAAAGACTTGGTCCATCACGGCCTCGGCGCTGAACGTTTTGCCAGAGCCAGACGCGCCATAGAACAGGGTGACGACGTTCTTGGTTTCGGTAATGTTGCGACTGCCATCGTCAAGGTACGACCCGAAAAACGCGTCCATGGTCACGCTCTTCATCGTGTCGACATACTCTTCGTTGATGACCCGTGACGTCGTCAAGGTTTTGAAGTAGTCTCTGAGAAAAGTGACCTCGTCGGCCGCGGGCATTTCCGCAATCCGCTTTTCCAAGCCGGGCCGGGACTGGTCGTTGGCGCTCACGCGCGCTGTTTCAAGATCTGCCCGCTTCTGGTTGAGGTCGTTGATCCAAGCCTCCTTCAACCTTTCAAACTTGGGCACCCTCGCGAGCTCCTGCCTCAGGCTAGCCACCGCGTCGTCCATCGATGGCCCCTGCACGGCAATGCGCTTCTTGTCCGGGTCGGTGCCTGAGCATTTAGTGCCGTCGGCCTTGACCCAGCCTGTCGTCACGTCGAGGTGAACGTCGTTGCGCAGCTTGAGAAAGGTCGTGTTGAGAACCTTGAGCCCAACGTTGTCCGCCTGTCGAGTCGGGTCGGCGTACGACGTCGGTTCGAAAAACACGCCGCCGTTGACGGTGGCAAACCATCGCTCTTTGCGCGGCCGGTTCGCGGCCTCTTTGGGAAGAAAGTGCTGAAACACCTTGTGAAACTTCTTCTCGAGCCCATCCGCGTTGGCTGGGAGCTCGCCAAAGACGCCGGAAAAGTCGAGGCAGTTTTCGTTGTAGTTGACCTTGGTGGCCAGTTGCAGCTGCACGACTCGGGGATCGGGGCTTGGATCAAACACCTGCTTTTGCTGGATAATCTGCAGCTGGCACGTCCGGAGATCGTCCGTGTTGTACGGCCGGACCCGGGCAAACACCCTCACGTCGCTGGACTCGTTGAGCTTGCGGATCCGCTCCAGCTTGCTCGCCTGGTCCTCGATGGTCGCGCTGAGCTCGACGTTGCCCAGGTCGGCCGACGCGTCGACGGCCATGCCAGAGTCCTCCAGGCCGTCGCCCTCCCTTTGGTCGTCGTCCCCCTCCAGGCCGTTGTCCTCTTCCAGGGCGCGCTCGCGCTCGCGCGCTCGCGCGGCGGCCTCTTCCTCTTCCTCCTCCTCTTTGGTCTTGCGAGGCGCCAGCGTCCACTCGGCAACGTGTGGCAGGCCCTGGAGCGTCTCGAGGTCCAGCGGGGGAAGGGGCTCGGTCATCCCTTCGCTCGCCTTTGCCATGATGGCCGCCAGGTTGATCATGGCGTGCCCAGAGTAGGCGCTGGGCGGGGTGGCCATCGCCCACGACGACGCGTCGGGCGAGGCGGTGGCGTCGAGGTACGCTTGGGCTGCAAAGTCGATGGACGTCCAGCTGCTCTCGGACCCGGCGGCCGAGCGCGCTCGCCGCGACCCCTGGACCGGGGTGGAAGCGAGGGCGCCGTCGTAGTATCGGGCAGGGAACCCCAGACTTGTCTTCTGGACTTCTTCCTCGTCCAAGACGGCTCGCTTCAAGTCTGAAGGCCAATCGGGCGACATTGCCGACGCAACCAAGTCGGCAAAGGATATGGGAGAGCCCCGGGCATTGAGCTCCTTGTACAAGACGTCCAACAAGGCCCACGTGTGCGCAGGGTCGTCGCCCTCCGTCACGAGCGTCGCGTACCGGTCGCCAGGGGCCGCCCCCGCGTTGTCCCGAAGCTCGGCGCGAATGGTGTCGGGGCTGGTGGGCAAGACGCCAGACACGTCTTCAAAGTTGGGCACGGCGCCCCATCCTCCCGTCCCGACGAGCGTTTCCAGGGCGGGCCCCCGCGCGATCGGCGGGTCGGATTGGGTAAAGGCCGTCCACACCAGCTGCTGAAGCGTCTTTTGCTGCTCCCACGCGCTCGGGTAGTCGGGAACCGTTGCGCTGGCGGGGACGGTGATGACGACCTTGTCGGCGGACGTGCTTCGCACCCAGGGCCTGACCTTGGCGGCCGTCAGCGTAGGGTCAAGCAACCTTGCCACATAGTCGGCCACGTCGTCGAGCAGCGCGGCCAGGCCGCTGCCCGGGCCGCCGCCGCTGGGCAGGTCCTCCAACTTGTTGCCGCCCAAGTTCTCAAACTGGATTCCGACCCGCGCTACGCTCGACTGGCGCAGACTGGCGGCGGCCACGGCGCTGTCCAGGCGCTTGAGCTCGTTCTCGTTCAGCCCGTAGAACCTTTCGGTGGCTACGAGGCCGCCCATGGCCGTCGTCCCGTCGTCCGCCATCATCGTGTTTGTCCGGGGGTCGTACATGATGCCGACGTTGTGCATCAAGTGGCGCAGCTGCCGCGCCATGTACGCGAGCTGGTGCATCAGCAGCAGCTGCTGCTTTCGGTACCGGTCAATGTCCTTCTGCAGCGCCGTCCCGGCGGTCGACCCTTGGTCGGCGAGGCGCGCCAGCAGCTGCGCCCGCCGGTGCAGCACGTTGCTGGCCTCAATTAGGCCTGGGACGGCCAGTGCTCGGTCCAAGAGTCGGCGGATCACGTCCCCCACCCGGTCGATGATGAGGTCGGCCTTGGTGCCAGACGTGCACACGTAGTCTTTCAACAGCGCAACCTTGTCGTCACCGGGCTTGAGGCCGGGCGCCCCGTCAAAGGCCGACTTTGCAACGTCAAATTGGGCGTCGGGGTCGTTCATGACGTGGTCCAAGAACGTCTCGCACGTGCGGGACGTCCCCGCCGCGTCCTCGCCGTAATTCCAGCCGCCGATCGCCGTGTTTCGGAAGTCGGTCATGGGTTTTTCCCGCCGCTGGCAAGAGGCGCCTGTTTCTCTCGAAGCCGCGCTCGCCTTAATTTTCGCCGCCCTCCATCCCTTCCCCCTTTCCGTTGACCCTTCCCCTCCCCAATCGGCCTTGCGTTCCAGGGCCCCGAGCCCGCCGGCGACCTGGAGCACGGCCTCCTCGGTCGTTCGGCCTGGCCAGCGCTCGTGGAGACCGGCGCGGGCAGAGTCGTTCGAAGAGGCCCTTCCTTGGAAAGGCGGGAATGGGCCCATCTTGAGAGCAGGGCAGGGCGTTCATTGGCCATTGCCTATTGCAGACCCTGACACCGACCGCCTAGCATTCGCACGCAGCTCCTGGCCCATCCAAATCGGTGGTCCTTGAGAAGCGAGGTATGCTTCTCTTTGCCGCACTGTTGCTTGTCTTGCTTGTTGCTTCGTTTCCAACGCTATCGCATTCTCCTTGAGGGCATTGTCATCCATGGTGCGACACCTCAGGTGGCCGTCTTTGGTGTAGAACCCCGATAAGCCCTTCCCAGGGTACTTCTGCTGGCACTGATCATCTGCACTTTGGGGACTGCATCCAGCGAGGGACTTCAAGTTTTCGTCGTTGTCCCTTTGGCCGGGTCCTGGGACGGCGATGCCGTTTTCGGTTCCTGTGCAAGGGACCTGCCCAGAGTAGGGGCTGCCGCTCATGGCCTGGCCCGCGTAGGCGCCGTAGTTGCCGGCGTAGGCGCGGGCTTGGCCCGCGGCCTTGACCGCCAGGTTGGAGTAGTGCTGGGCCATCTTGGTGTAGTAGGCAGCCTCCTTGGCCGTGGCGCGGGCCGCCACGGCGTGGCCGGCGTACGGGCTCGAGGCTTGGCGCAGGTTGGCGCCGCTGTTTCGGCGGGATGACATTGGCATGAGGGCGAGCGTCAAAGTCGAGCGGTGCCTGGGGGGATTGCTCCCCCCGGGAGCCCCGTTAAATTATGTCGTTGGCCCCAACGGCGGCGCTCGACCTTTCGCACACTGCGCACAGCCCACCCGCTCACGCGTCCGCTCAACCCCAGTAGTTCGCTGCTTTGCCGCTGAACATGCTCCTCCGAGCGGACAGGGGCGCGACGGTCACGGGGCGACCCTCGTCATCCATATAGGTTTGTTCATTTCGCCGCCACTCGGCGCTTCGAGCTCTCCAGGCAGCCTCCTGCGCAGTCCTGCCGTCGAGAAGGGCCTGGCTCTGGCGTGCGGTGTTGTCCTGCACGTTTGTACACAACAACTTGCCATCTTTGTAGGACCCATCGACGTAGTTGGGGTTTCGCTCCCTGCACACTTCCGCTGGACTCATGTCACGGCATCCACCCGCCGAGTCGCCTCGGTACATGTACGTTTGGCCGGGTCCTGGAGTGAGACCATCAACACTGTTGCAGGGGGCTTGCCCAGAGTAGGGGCTGCCGCCCATGGCCTGGCCTGCGTAGGCGCCGTAGTTGCCGGCGTAGGCGCGGGCTTGGCCCGCGGCCTTGACCGCCAGGTTGGAGTAGTGCCGGGCCATCTTGGTGTAGTAGGCAGCCTCCTTGGCCGTGGCGCGGGCCGCCACGGCGTGGCCGGCGTACGGGCTCGAGGCTTGGCGCAGGTTGGCGCCGCTTTTTCGGCGGGATGACATAGGCATGATGGGCAAGCGTCAAAGTCGAGCGGTGCCTGGGTTTACCTCCCGGGGGGCCCGTTGAACAATTTCGTCGGCGAGCGGCCGCTGGACCAGCCCCTCCCCCGGCGGCCGGACCAGGCCCCCGGCGAACGGCCAGAGAAAGAGCTGGCGGTTGGCCGTCTGCAGCCCCGGGTAGGGGCCCTGGGCAGGAGCCACCGCTGTGCCATCGGGTGCCTGGGCGGTTCGGCGAACCGTCGAGCAGGGCTGGTGAATGCGCTGCGTGACCAAACAGACGTAACTTAGGCTCATGCGTGCTGCCCGCTTCGCGCCTCGGCACCTTGCCGAACGCGCGCTTCCTCGGTCCGCAGCTGCAGTTCAAGGTCGTTCCTTGCAGCCACATACTGAGTGTAAGCCGCTCTCCATTTGACGTCGACGATCTTGGATTTATCATGGCACTTGCCCTTGTAAAACTCCCCGTTCTTGGCGTGGCAGTTTTGAAACGCCGACTTGGGCATGCATCCGAGCGCGTGCTCCGTGTCGCTGACAAACACCTCGTCATCGCCTGGCATGTTCCCGCCCGAGCCAGTTGTGAGCTCGCTGCAGGTTGGCGCCGCTCTTTCGGCGGGAGCTCATGGGCATGTGCTGGGTTCGGCGGCAACAGCGTTCTTGTCACAAACCGCTGCCCACGGCCAATTCGTCCGCTTGCTACTCGCGAGGGAGGCCGTTTACTCAGCCCCCTCCTCGCCGGCGCCGCACGCGAGGTCGGACACGAACGCTGCCGTGTTGAACGAGTTGAGGTCGTCCGAGCGCCGCGGCGCAAACGCAGCGAGCACCACCAGGCTGCTGCTGGGGGTGATGAGCGGGCACAGGAGCTTTTGCACGAGCAAGCAGGGCTCGTCGCGCCGGGCCAGCGCGTGCCCCGTCTCGGCGCCGTTTTTGTAGGGCACCAGAAAGTGGTGGTCCACCTCAAAGTCGGTGCAGTCCACCACCGTTGCCGCGCCGTCCCGCACGATGCGCCGCTGCTGCGCGAGGTAAGCCTTGAAGCGACGCAGCGACGTCATGATGTGGTGCGACTCGCGCTGAAGCGCGGGCACGGCGAGCCGCGTGAGCTTGGGGTTGTAAAAGGTGGCGGCGTACGTTCCCTCGCCTTCCCACAGGTGCCGGGCCGCGTTGGGCTCGGTGTAACCCCAGCCCCGCAGCCGGTCGGCCACGTCGGCCATGAACGTGGCCCGCGCCAGCCGCTGGAGCGTGTGGCCGGGGTAGTTGTAAGTCGGCACCCTTGGTCTCCCCCCGGGAGCCGGGATTTCGGCTTTGCCCAGAAAGAGGGGGATGACGCCGGCCTTCACGCCGACCTCGGGCATGATGCTGGGGTCTGCCAGGCTTGGGCCGGCCGGCACGGTGATGGAGTACCAGTCGAGGCCGTCCAGCGAGCCGGGCTCCGGTCCGTGCTGCCACGCGCGACCTTTGCTCGTCTGGCCCCGAAGGTCGGCGTACGCGCTTTGCGCCGTGGCGACGGCGTCGGGCGGCATGAGGAACCGCAGGTCCTCGGTGCCGGCAAAGTCGGCAATCACAAACAGCGCCCCGGGGTCCCCGGCCGCCAGCTTGGCGTCGTCGGTAAACACAAACAGGACGTGGGACCGCGACGACGTCTTGTTGAGGCCCGTGTTGCCGCGGCGCCGAAAGACGTTGAGCCGCGTCTCCAGCCAGGCCCACAGCCGCGCCGCCACGCGCTGGCCGCTGGCTGGCGGGGCGACGCTGGGGTCGCTGCCGGCAGCGCGCTGGGCGTCCATGTCGGCCAGCGTGTCGGCGAGGTCCGCGCCGGCCCCTGCGTCCTCCACCAGCTGAGGCAGGGGCAGCGCGCTGAACTGCGCCAGGTAGTCGCCCGTTTGAGCCGGGCCGCGGTTGGCGAACGACCGCACGTTGGCCGCGGGCACCGCCCGCGTGTACGCCTGCGCCTTTCGCAGGCCCGCCTCGGTGAGCGTCACCGCGTCGGGTTCGCTGCGCACCATGTCCGTGCCGTCTTGGAGCTTGGCGAGCTTGAGCAGCTGCCGGCGCTCGGGGCTCGTGAGCTCGCCCCAGGTGGTGGCGCTAAACTCGGCCTGGAACCCGGTGGCGTGCTGCTCGTTGCCCTCGCGAAACAGCGCGGTGGCCACCGCCTCGGGGACGGCGGGCTGCTCCGGCCGGCCCCGGGGTTGCATGTCGCGCGGCAGCCGGGCGCTCACTTCCGTGGCCGCTTTTGCCAGGGCGGCCTTGACCGTGTGCCCAAGCGGGGCGCCGCGATCGTCCTTGACGCGGGCGTCCAGCGCGTGAGCGTTGAGGTACCACGTGCCGAGGAACGGGTTGTGGACCAGCATGTCGTTCAGGACGTGCGCGTAAAACGCCGGGTGCGCCCGAGCGTGCGCCGCGGCCGCCGGGTCGCGCGGCGTGGGCAGCGGCTGGTGCGGGCCGGAGAGGCCCTCGGCCCCCGCCGGCGCGTACGGCGTCGTTTGGAGGGCATCAAAGCTGGCTTGGGCCGCAGGGCAGAACAGGTCGTAAGGGCGGTTGAGGTAGTCGCTCACGCACCGCAGCGAGTAGCTTCGGCCGCTCTCGGCAAACTTGCACAGCATGCGCGCGAGCACCGACGCCGTCGTGGTGGTCTTGCCCGCGCCCGACGCCCCGTACGCCACGTAGACCACGTCCTGGGCAGGGCGCACCTCCCCAGTCGGGGTGGTGCCCTCGAAGAACAGGTCCACGTTGGGTCCCGCCGTCCGCAGGAACCGCGCGTTGTTCATGGCGATGCGGGCGGCGTGGTCCTCCAGCGGCACGGGCGTCACGCCGTCGGCGGCCACGAGCCCAGAGTCGCTGAAGATGTCCTCGTCGTTGTAGACCAGGTTAAACGCCAGGCTGGTGAGCTCTGGGGCAGCGGGGCGCCGCCGCCGCTGGCGCCGCCGGCGCCGGGCTGCCGGCGGCTCCTCGTGCCCGTGCACTGCCTCAAAGTCGGACGCTGCAAACACGGCGCCAAAGTCCAGGCAGCGCGTCACGCCCTCGGCCCCCGAGCCGCGCCCCGGCTCGGCCACGTGCTTGACTAACGTGTACGCCTCGTCCTTGGGGTACTGCGCGTCAAAGCGGCCCGCCAGGTCGACCGTCGCGGCCGCGGCCTTGTCGTGCCAAGCTCCCTCTTTCGCTTGCAGGCCCTGGGCCATGGTGGCCGCGCGGTCCATGCTCAGGAACGGCCGCCGGCGCGCGTACACGTTGAACCGCCGCCGGTGCATTCGCTCGCTCGCCTGCGCCACCGCGCGCTGCAGGCTCGCCTCGCGCTCCGCCGCCCGCGCCGCGGCCAGCGCCCGCGCAGCCTCGACGAGCGAAGGGTCGGCGGGCTCTCGGCTGGGAGGCGGGCTGCCCTGCGCGTCGGGCGCGTCGGGCGCGTCGGGCGCGTCGGGCGCGTCGGGCGCGTCGGGCTCGGGCGCGGACAGAGGGCTGGCCGACCGGCCGGTGTCGGTGCTGAGGGACCGCGGCGGGGTCGAGCGGCCCGACGCCGGCGGGCTTGGGGCCCGCGGTGCCGTCAGCGTCGGGTCGGCCCCGAACACCGAGGGAAGGGCCTGCAGCGCGGGCGCGTCGCCCAGCCGGGTGGCCAGCGCCTGCGCGTCCGACAGGTAAGCAAAGGTGCGCTGCGCCGCCGGGTTGAGGTCAAACAGGACCCGCAGGGTCCCGCGCAGGTACGCGCGGCGCACGCCGCCCATGCCGCCCAACGCCGCAAACGCGCCCTGCAACAGCCCGGGGCGCGCGATGCGGCTGGCCGGCGCGCGCAGGGACACGACGAGCGACCCTGCCCGCAACGCGATCACGCTCCGGGGCGTGCCGAGCACGCCGAGGTCGTGCTGAGTCGTGGGGTGCAAGAGGGCTCGGCCCTCGGCCTTCACCTCGGCGTCCGTCGCCCCGGTGCGCGCCGCCTGCGCGCCCACCTGCATGACCAGCGTGCTGGCAAGGTCGTGGCCCGCCGTTTCCAGCACGGCTCGGTGCTCGGCGGGCAGGTCGTCCAGCACGTAGCCGGCCGCCTTGTAGGCGTTGAGGGCGTCCGCGAGCGGGGTCGGGACGTTGGGAAACGTCACCATCCCGCTGACAAACGGGGTGGTGGCCACGACCAGCTGGCCGTCTCGGGCCGTGGTCTCGCGTCCGAGGGGCGCGCACGGCGCTCCGTCGCAGACGAGGACCGGGTGCGGCTGGTAGACGTCGCCCAGCCGGTGACCCGCAATGGTGCCGGTGCGAGCCGACGCCAGCACGTCGTACAGCTGCTTGACGTGCTCGGGCTCGAGGCCCAGCTTGGACGGCAGCGGCACCTGGTCACCCCGCACGATCTCGGGGGAGTCGGCCGTCTGGAAGATGAGCGTGTCCTCGCTGTCGTAATCCAGCTTGATGTTGAGCTGGTCCGTCAGCCGCTTGAGCTGCAGCGCCATGAACGCCAGCTGCTGCAGCAGCAAGCTCTGGTGCCGCTCCAGCTCGACGCGCGACGGCGTCGACGCGGGCGCTGGGGACGTGGCGCCGGGCTCGGTCGTGGTGCCAGCGGGCGCCGTGGTGGTTCCCGCGCTGGTGGTGGCTGGGGGCGCTGTCCCGCTCGAGGAAGATGTGTTGCCGGGCGCGGTGGTCCCCGGTGCGCTGGGGCCAGGTGCGTTGGGGCCCGGCGGCGTGTTGAGCCCGGGCGTGCCGAGCCCCGGCGCGGTGGTGCCCGACGCAGTGGTTCCCGGCACGACGGGGTCAGGCCCCGTGGTCTCGGCCACCGGCTCGGCGCAAGGGCCGCCGGCGTACAGCGTCGCGTTTTCCGTCAGCAGGTCGACAATCAGGTGCGTGCGGTCCAGCAGGCGTCGGATGATCTCGCCCACCTGCGCCACGATGCTGCGGGCCTTGGCGTCGTGGTTGCAGATAAAGTCGATGATCATGTGCTTGTTGCCGTCGTTGGCGCCGATAAACTCCGTAATGGGCTGGCCCGCGGGCAGGACGGCGGCCGGGTCGGCCAGCAGGTCCATAAAGTACTCGCTGCAGGTGCGGTTGGACTCGCCATTCTCGCCCTGGACGTAGATGGTGGGCACCTCGCCCTGGGGCCAGAGCACGTCGGTCAGGGCCAGGTTGTCAAACGAGGAGGGTCCATACGACGGCACCGCGCCTCCTGGAGCATCTGCAGGCGTGGCCATCGAGGGTGGGCGCGTTTGCTCAGCTGGGGAGACGCAATTAATTTCAGCCGAGGCCCAAGCGGACGAGGGAGAGAACGAGAGGCGATCGGACACGCATGCCCTCTTGCGCCTGACCCCCTCTTGCCGCCGGGGGAGTGGTCGGGCAGCGGCGGGCAGCTACTTGAGCTTGAGCTGGCCCGCGACCGAGTGCCCGTCCTCGTCCGTGGCAGACACGGCCACGAGCCCGTTGTCGGAGACGGACAGCTGGATGGTGATTTGCGCGCAGTGCCCCTTTTGCGTGGGCATGCGAAAGTGGCCCAGCGAAACGTTGGCGTCGGTCAGCGGCGCCTCGCCCTGGTGCAAGTGAATGTTGACAAAGCTCTGCGTGCTGTTGTGCGGGTAAAACTCGTCCGACCGCCAGACCGCCGGCAGCTGCGTGCCGCGGGCCAGGGCCACGAACATGGTGTTGCGCCCGACCCGCACGCCCAGCGACGCCGTCAGCATCTCCTTGACGTGCAGCCGCGCGCTCTGCCGCCGCGGGTGGCGGCCCACCACCCCTCGCGGGACCGGGATGAGGCTCGGGGCGCGGCCCCGGCCCGCAGGGGCGGCCGGCGAGGAGCCAAGCCCTGGGCGAGCCGGGGCAGAGCTGGCGGCGGGATCCGCCGTCAGGGCCGCGGGGGCGTCCGGCACGGCCGGGGCGACGGGCACGGCCGGGGGCGGCGCCGGGCCCAGCCCAAACGCCAGGTAGGCCGCCCCCATGGCCACGCACTCGTCCACGTTGATGCCGCTGTGCACCTGCGACGCCGTAAACATGCGCCCCACCGTGTTCTTGATGACGGGCACGCGGCTGCTGCCCCCGACCAGGATCACGTGGCCCACGTCGGCCGGCTGCAGCTCGGCCGTCTGCAGGACGGCCCACACGGCCTGCGTGCACTGCCGCACCGAGGGCCGGATCCAGTCCTCAAACTCGGCCCGGGTCACCGCCAGCGGCTCAATGTCGGCGTCGCCAAACGCAATGGTCGTCTCGTCGTGCAGCGACAGCACGCGCTTGGCCTGCTCGCAGGCGTGGCGCACGCTGAGGAAGCGCTGCTTGTTGTGCTGGAGCTCGCGCCCCACTCGGTCGGCGTAGACGGCCTCGGCCCGCTTGAGCACGGCCGTGTCAAAGGTGCAGCCCCCGACGTCGCCCATGCCCTCGGTGGCCAGCACCGTGTACTCGTGCGTGTCGTCGTCGCCCGCCAGCTGCAGCAGCGACACGTCGAGGGTGCCGGCGCCCAGGTCAAACACCAGCAGCCGCCGGTCGGGCCCCACGGCAGCCGGCGTAAACTCGGTCCGCGCCGCCCCGTCGCCTGCCGCCCCTGCCGCCCCCGTGGCTCCCGCGGCCGGGACCGCTGCCCCGCCTCGCCCGCCGCGCTCGCTGCGGCGCTCGGCGTAGGCCACGGCGGCCGCCGTGGGCTCGGTGCACACGCTGCAGCGGACGTCGCCCATCGTCAGGGGCCGGCTGGCCTTGAGGGCCTCGAGCGTGTCGCGCCGCTGGCGAGCGTCAAAGTGCGCCGGGACCGTGACCACCACGCCCGCTAGCCGGTGGTCGGGGCCCAGCTGCCGGACGCACAGGTCGAGCATGTGTTGCAGCAGCTGCGTGTACAGGTCGACGGCCGTGAGCCGCAGGACGTGCAGGTCGACGGTGGCCTGAAACCGGGGCCGGTCGTCGTCCTCGCCGCGCTTGGGGTCCGGGTCGGCCAGCCGGTACACCCAGCGCGAGTCGCCTTCCCACAGCGCCCGCTGCGTGCACGCGCGGCCGATGACCCGCTTAAACTCGACAAAGGTGTTTTGCGGGTTGGCAGGCTGCTGCTGCAAGGCCGCCGTGCCGATGAGGGTCGTGTTCCTGTGGCTCAGCGCCACCACCGACGGCACGAGGTGGCTGCCAAACTCGGACACCACCACCTCGGGCGCGGCGCCTTCGGCGTCGCGCAGAAGGTAGCCGCAGCTGTTGCACGTGCCAATGTCCAGGCCGATGTACACGTCCGTTCGATCGGCGGCCATGCCTGCTCCGCTTGCTTCCAGCTTGAGAGGCGCGAAAACTAAAGCCGCCTCCGCAGACGCCGAGGAGCGACCAAGGAGCCGCCCCTCTTGCGACCGAGGGCCACCGAGACGGGCTGGCCCCGCGTCTCCCACGGGACCCGGTGGTCAGGAGCCACGCCCACGCACGCGGGTTACAGCGCTGCCGTAAAGAGGCCGGCGTTGGCCCGTCGGAAGAGGCACCTTTGCTCGATCAGGGTCGAGACTGGATCCGCGGCCAATGACTTCCTCGAGCCTCTGTCAATGCATCAACCCAAAGGATGAATAGCAAGGTCCCAACGTGCAGGGCCCTCCCGACCTCGAAGCCTACAGGCCGTGCCCATTCTCACAGAGCTCACACCCGAGCCACGGCGGTGCTTTCGATCCGGACTGGAAAGGACGCGCTCCGGCAGCACGCTGACCGAGAGCACGCGCGGCTCTAGACCGCGCTGTTGAACGCGCAGCACGGCTTCATCGAAGCAGGGCCGTAGGGCGGACGTCATGCGCGCAAGCAAGAATGGAATGAAGCTACCCGGCCACCCCGCGAGACGGGACGGACGCGCCGCGCAGCCAGGAGCCGTCGTTGGCCTTGTGCCAGGCGCTGGCAACCGGACCGTCGCTGCCTCACTCGAGCGCCTCTTGTTTTGATTGATGCTTCGACAGGTCGACGTCTACCGCAGCAGCCTGCGACGGCACCGCTCCTTGCCGCGGCCGTGGGCGACGCGCGGGAACCCGAGGCCAGCACGGAACCCTTGACACGACCGGTCGTCCACACGGCCAAGGAGACTGACGATGGATTGAACGCCGACATGCAGTGCAGTGCAGCAGTAAATTGGATAACAACCCTCAACCTTGCAGCAACAGTTCAATATACGAGGTGACCTCTTTGTCTTCCGGATCGTCTGGTTCATCCCCATCGTCCATCTCGTGTTCTGAAAACATCCTGGACAACGCCTCTTGCAGCTCGCCATCATCCTCGCCGCGCGCCATGCCGCAGACAGCGACCACCAGGTGATTGCCCAGGTCATAGGACGCTGTATTGCTATCCAAACGGACGCTTGCTGTCCAAAACTCAATGCGGCATCGCTGGTTACACATCAAGGCGAGCGTGGGCGCCATTTCCACCTCCGACACGGCTTTCAGCGCTGCGAGTTCTTCGCTGCACAGCTTTGTGGCCGCCACGACCATTCCGTTCAAGCTGCCGGTCGACATTTCTGGCGTTGCCAACACGTCCTCCAGCAGCGTGGTGGCTCGGGCCACCCGACTCTCTCGTTCCGATTGCTCGACCTTCAAAATCGCTTCGTTAAGCCAAGCTCGCGCCATACCGACGAGACGGCTTGCGGATCTGCGGATCTGCTTAAATGGCAGATGGCTGTGAGCAAGTCACCCCCTCCTGACTCTCAGGCGACATCCCAACGCCGTCACTTGCCGACGACGTCATTGGCAGCGCGCACGCGCGTTTCCGACAGGCGTGGCTCTCAGGGCTTCTGGCAATCATTAAGACTAGGGAGAGTCAGAGTGAGACAGGGAGAGAGAGAAGAGGCTCGTTGAGCTAAACAGGGCTACCACGGCCGCGGTTCACTCTGCGCCGTCGACCAGAGCCGAGCTGCTCCATCATGTGGGCCATCCGCGCCCTTGCACCCAACATGCGCACCGAACTCTTGACGGTCGTGCCATTTGATCAACCCGTTCGGAAGGATCCTGGCTCGATCGCCGACGAGGGGCCTTTGGACGCGCTCGTGGGAAGCAACATGGAATACGAGGGGTTGTGCCGTCAGCTGGGGCAGCAGGTGACTCCCCTGCCGAGCAAGGCCGTGGCGGCGGACGCTGGGCCAGACATGCACGTTGCCGCCACCGTGACCGATCGAATGCAGCTCGCGCCCGCGAGCCCCACCGCCCTGAGGCAAGTCCTGGCGCGACTGGGTTCTGCGCAGCACGCCGAGCGGCTCGTCGACGCGTGCTACGACGACCCGGAGCGGCGCCTGTCAACCAGCGGGGTGCGAATCTACTACCGGGACGCACAGTGGCGCGTCGTCGTGCGCCCGACGGGGGCCGCCGGGCAACGCGCCCGGTTTCCGGAAGTGGAGTACGAAGGCCGATGGGTCGTGGACCGCGTCCTGAGCCACCGGCCAGGCTCCCCTGGCCGCTTGGTGCCGACCGACACGATCGTGACGCACCGCCTCACCTTTTCAAACGGCTTGGTTGTCGAGCGCGCGTACATCGAGGGCCAGGCGGCCCGCGCTCGTTACGCGGTACACGTTCCAGGATACGCTGCGCTAAGCGCGTTGGCAGAGCTGCCTTGGTGCGCTCAGGAGCACCCGTTTGCACGGTTGGCCTGCGCGCCTCCGCCCCTCGAACCGAGCCTGTCGCTCGCTGCAAAGGCCAATGACCCTTTTACCAATGCGTACGACAGCGCCCTGCAGCGCCAACGGACCGCATCCGCCCTGGTCGCTTCCGCTTTGCTCGCCCTGGAGACTCTACCCGCGCCGGCGGTAGAGGCAAGGTCCGATGCGGCGCAACCGGCCCGTGACCTTGCCGCCGACTTTGGCACGCATCACCTCAACGCAGCTCGACGGGCCTTTCCCAACGCCGTCGCGGCGTACTCTGGACAGGGTGCCGTGTACATTTCCCCGACGGTCCAGCAGGCAAGCCAGATCGCGCGCGTCCTTGGTCCTGCACGCAAGGACTGGTGCCTGTACGACTTGCAAGTGCGGCCAATGTTCATGCAGCGAGTTTGAGTTTTTTTTGTTTGTTTTGACGTTAAATTACAAAAAATCGACTCTGCACGCCACCCCAATGGCAAGTTTGAGTACTAAACGACACCAAGGCCTCTCCTTCTTAGTCCTCGAGTGGTTCTCCCAGCACTTGCCTTCCCAGCACAAACGTCTGAAACCGTCCACCCGACAGGACCTTGGTGGACCCTCGGCTGTGGCGCAAGCACACCACACACTTGGATTGCCAGTCGCTCAGCCCAAGGGCGTGCTCGGGCTTGTTGTACATGGCCATCGTGGGCTCCATGGCCTTGACCAGCGGCACGCCAGCAGGCACGACAATGGGCAGCCGGATCCTTTGATTGACAATGGCCGGGGCGCTCTCGGCTTCGGGCAAGTTCACGTAATGGCCGGCGCTCAAGTCTTGGTCAGGGCAGTCCTTGTCCCACAGCACCAGCTGCGCCAGCCCCCAGCGACCGTCCTGAACCCCCCCTTGAGCAATGAACTCGAACCGCATGTCGTTCTTCTGCGCGCGCACGTCCTTGACCTTGACAATGGCAGCCCACAGCTTCTTGTTGATCCGAGGCTTCTTGGTGGGCTTGGGCGACGTCTTCTTGCCAACAAGGGGCTTGGTGACGGTGGCAACGATGCTTGATTTGGCTTCCATGATGATGGGTAAATGACCCTTTTGGGCCCAGCGCGGAAGGGTATCCTTCTCAGCATGCACACGTAGCCCGACGCCACATGTAGCGCCATTGCACACGCAGCGCGCGTTGCACATGTATTCATTTCGTGCTCGAGCGCTACATGTGGCGTCGGGCTACGTGTGCATGCTGAGAAGGATACCCTTCCGCGCTGG
>Ga0307982_1000082_pt1 | contig 71601 bp, 64 predicted proteins | sample OrgLakmetagen989_FD_201847 | JGI IMG/M metagenome (GOLD analysis project Ga0307982, IMG submission 201847) | Saline water microbial communities from Organic Lake, Antarctica - #989 | ecosystem: Environmental > Aquatic > Non-marine Saline and Alkaline > Saline | place: Antarctica: Organic Lake... | reverse complement strand
ATCGCAGACCTTGCCTGTACAACGATTACTACAGAAATTTTGACCTGGCGTCACTACGTACTTTTCAGCCTTGAATCCAGCTTTTATCGAGCTCCCAGCTGATCCATTGGCTAAGAGACAAGAGATAGATGGCGTTGCACACGGCAGCGTCGCTCGGTTCGCGCGCCGACGTGAGGTACAGCACCTGGATCAGCGCCAGGATCGTCTGAAAAACGTCGTTGCAGCCAGTGGAACCGCCGTCCAAAATCAAGCTGAGCAAGACCGAGTTGTTGAGCACAACCCGCAGGCTGTCGTGCACCGTTGCGAGACGACTCATGGTTGGTTGGGCGGTGACCCAAACAAAGGTAGGCAAGACTTCTCCCGGTGGCGCACCCTCCGTCTCGGGAAATACCAACCCCTTTGCGCCGTGAAGCAGTGCTCGATGCTCGTAATGACGCATGTAGGGCATGCGTGAGGTAGGTTCCGGACCGTTGTTGACGGCCAAGGTTGATGATTCTGAGAGTGGCAACCAGTCGTCGAATCGAGCTCGTCCGTCGTCCCGACACAAGTTCCGCCAAATGCATGATCTTACGGAAGGGCTACAAGCAGCTTGGGTCGCCGCAGTGGAATTTACCAGCCGAGCATGTTCCACACCCGATTGAAGCGGAAAGCTCCCTTTGCCCTTGCCATCAGGCCCTCCAACCGATGGACTTGAAGCTGCCGCAAACGCAACTCGTTCAGCTCGACAAAGCCACTGCGCCCGTTATCGGGCGACTGGCCCGTGTCGTCCACGCGCTGCAGGTGCAACACGGGCAGCCCGGCGCGGTGAAAGTGAAACCCATCCAGTTGGCACGGGAGAAACTCTTCCTGGCTTTGCTGGATGACGGTCATAGCGCTTGCCAACAAGTCTGCCGAACCATAAGCCTTGAGCTCAGGGTTGCTCTTGAGGGCTGTGGTCATCGCTTCAAGGTTGGCACGATTGTTGTTGCAGGTGTAGCTCAGTGATGCCGCAGGTCCGTCGGACGTGTCAATCTGCTTGGTGCGAGGAAAGGTCATGGATTGAGATAGCACGTCAACCATGTCCTTGTTCGACCGGTGAAGCAAGTTGCTTGAACCGCTCATGTTGGCGAGACAAGCTGGAATTGTACACGAGGTTGCGAAAGCCAATTTGTTTCATCCAATTTGCGTAGGAGACTACTCCTGCCGGCTGGGCTTTGCGCGGTCGTCTCTGATGAGGCCACTCCTGCTGCGCATCTTCTTCAACATTAGGGCGGTGCCGAGCGGCACTCCTGTCCAGCAAGTGGCGCTGGCAGCGGCAGAGATGACGGTGCCGAGCGACCTGCTGGCGAGAATCCTTTTGAGGTTGTACGTTGTCAACTTGCTGGACTGAATTGAGCCTCCCGGCTAGGCCCTTGACCTTAAGCGGTCGCTGGACAGCAGCTTTGTCGTTGTCTGCTCTGTTCCGGCTACAGAAAGCATGTGACGTCGTATGACGCCCCGCTGCACGGGTCTCGCTTGGGTCGGTGAAGGAATCTGGGGCGGTGTGGCATTGTCGGGCGTTGAGCGAAAAGCTCCGGGGTCGATCCGTCATCGCTGACATAAATCATGTCACTATAGTCGGCCGTCGCGTGGCGGGCAGGCTCCGTCCCCGATTCGGACGGACGTTTGGGAGGTCTCTCTTCCTGCCGGCCTCTTGCCGAGGCTGCCGAGTCGGGCCCGCCTCGCCCGCAGACGGTCGCGAAAATAAACGTCAACGGCCTCCGACTGACAAACAAAGCATGTCGGGCCTTGCTTCAAGCCGCCGCCGTTCAAGCTTGGGAGGCACGCCGTCCGGGACGATCGACCTTTCCGGCCCTTACACGTACATTGACAACGAGCGTTCGTACGTGAGGCCTGACAAGCTTCCTGGCAGAGTACCTCTACCTTCCGGGATCAAGGCTATCCTGGTCATGTGCATGGAGGAAGAGATCCGGTTGCAGCAGCTGAGTCCGCTCGTGTCTGAGTATGAGCTGTATGCCCACACCAAGCCCTTGGACAAGCTGCGATACTTGGTGGAAATGGTGTTTGCGGTCGCAGAGGCAACCCAGGATGAACATCCTGCAACCTTTGAGCCAGAGACGTTTAACATGTTCTTGGATCACCACTACAATGAGTGGGCCGACACAACAAACCGCCGGTCGCTGGAGACGAATGATATGCAGGTGAGGCTGTTTGTCCGCCGATCCATGTTGGAGTTTTACGCCAGACCGGCGTTCGTGATGGCGGATCAACCGCGAGTGACTGGCAAGCGAGGCCTCTTAAGCAATGACGCAAGCCCTCGCCGGGCCAGCTATGCTCGTCGCCGATATTCGTTGACCCCGCTGACGTGGGATCCTGAAACAAGCACGTATGACGTCACTTCGTCCGGTGGCCCGAGCTCGGGTCATGCAAGCCCGAGCCCTCGTCATGCACATTCAGAGCATTGCAAGATCCAAGGCGGTATCGGGTCGCAGCTGTTTACACACGTTGTCGGCAGCCGGGCATACGTTCGACAAGGTGAGCTTGCCCACAAAACATCTGCATCCATCAAGTCAGTGCTTGCGGTCGTCCTGACCATGTGTGTACAAGACCTGGAGATGTTGGGCAAGTTTCGGTCGTTCATGTCACCGCACGAGTACTATACCCACCAAGGCGCCATTTCCAAGCTGCAAGGCTTGATAAACTACGTGTTGGACCAGGCAAGCCAGGTCCGCCCAGAACCAGGTACGGTTCTCTTCTTTGACCCGAAAACCTTTGACCGATTCTTGGACCTGCATTACAATGCATGGGCTGACACGGCCAACCAGATCGTGGACGTGAGCGCGTTTGTTCAGAAATCTCTGTTCACGTACTACTCTTTCTACGACATTTAGGCATGACCCACTTCCCTTCTTGGCACGGTGCTAATTACATACGCTGGATATGCGTGAGGGTCTATACCGTGCCAGAGAACGCCACGGACCTGATGTCATGGGGGACGGGGATCCGATATTGCTTATGCCCTTGAACGAAGTGGGCATGAGGCAGTACCAAATCAACTGCACAACGTCGACGGGGGCCACGGAAGTCTTCGCGGTCGACGCGATCCAAACAAGAATTACGGCTGAAATAGCAGGCATATTCGTGTCCATCGTTGGAGATAATCCCATTGATTTTGGTTAAAGGCAAAGTTGTGCCCATTCGCAACCGCGTCTCGAGGTTTAAACCTCGTCCAAATCCACGACTGCTGGGCTTGCATTGCAAGCGGGTCCAAGGCAGGCGACTTGAAAGCGCCCGGCTGCCAATGTGACGTGGCATCAACTGATTACGCAATGACGTGACGTGTCACGCGCTTGCGCCCGATCCCACGAATCCCTGGAGCATTTACTGGACAATGGCAATGACATCGCTTGAAGAGATGCTCGAGCTCTTGGAGGACGTGCAGCCATTACCCAACGACGTCAACGAAGCCACCATGACCTTTATCAAGGCAAACGCTCGCTCTGGGTATGACTTTGGGGACGACGTCCCGGCAGACGCCAGCTTGTACGCTCCACTCGAGCTTCTCGATACTTTGCCCATGACCGAGCCTGGGCTTGAGATAATGGTCCAGTTGTCAGAGTTCCGGATCACCAACATGTTGACGCCAAACACTCGGTACCTGATGCGCTGCGCTCAGGAACGAGTCTTGGATTGGGCTCTGCAATATGAGCGCGTGCACGATCGGTTTCAAGCCAGTGGCCTGGGCGAGAGCAAGGACGACAGCGAAGACGACAGCGAAGACGACAGCGAGGACGACAGCGAGGACGACGACGAGGCCGAAACCCGGGCGACCAAGTGCGTCAAGATGCTCCTTGACGACATTGTAAAGGGATTGCGTATCCTCAACTGGCACCGTCCCAACCTTGACCTGATGCCTCAAGTGATCCACGTCCCGCGCCTGCTGTTTAAAAACGACGCGGTGGGATCCAAGCTATCGAGCCAGCTGCACCACGGGGCATCGGATACAATCGACGCCTTTCTGGAAGCGAAGGATACAACCCCCCCTTTTGCGCCGTGGCGGATGGACGAACCAAGTCAAGAGCTGCTCAAAGCTCTCCGGGGCTCGGTGACGTACTGCACAGTGAACGTTCCCATTTACGGTCGCAAGGCCAAAAGGGCCAAGATGATGGATAAAAACGAGACGTCGCGAAACAGGGCAGTGGACGTGGCCGTGCTAGCAATCACGCGTCGCTGCAACGCGTGTTGAGAAAGTCTAGAATTTCAGTGCTTAATTTATTTGACATGTGGCTTCGTGTAAAGTAACCCATTGTATTGTACAATGCATAGCCAGCCTTCGGGCGTCCACGTGGAGCCAAAAAGGTCATTTAATCCTCAATATGGGGCACAAGCGAGGGCACAAGCGAGGGCCAATGGCGTGCACTCAGCACGTCCGCCGATCGGCGTGCGGCGCATTTGTTTGTTTATGCTTTCACAACTCTCAAAGAGGACGCCGGCTGGTGTGATCTGACATGCCTCGTCGCTCGTCTCGAAGCCGGCATTATCACGCACAAGGCCCCACATACAATCCTGATTTAAGATTCCTTAACAAGGAGCAAAAAAAAGATATCGCGAATGCATTGAAGGAGAAGAGGAAGCAGGCCAAACAAAAGAAAGCGGTGCGAGATGCAGAAACCGCGGTGTATCAAGAGGGAGCGGACCGCCGCCTGTATCGACTCGCGAAGCAGCGAGAGGCTCACTACGTCAAGTTCAAAAAGCACGTCAAGTCGGCGCTGGCGACCAAGCCGTACGCAAGTGAAATCAAAGCGTACGCACAAGCCTCGAGGGCATGTCCCCTTTACAATGTCCGGGCTGTAAAGGAATGTAGTGAGCAGGCGAGTGAGCGGCTACTACCGTCAATGCAGGCATGTCGAGATTCGTTGCGTCGACGTCGACATGAATACCTGGAGGATCCGCCTCTCGGGAAGTGCAATCATGATGGTACGGATGAGGTCTGCTCTCCAGAGGCCTACGCGCGCGCGATGGCTTACTGCAGCCCGTCGGCACTTGAGTATGGAGAAGCTTTTGATCAATGCACTCACTGGTGCGAGCGCCGGGCGCAGCGAGAGCTGCGAGACCGGCTTGAGCCCGCCATCGAGGCGGGTCGTAAGAAGTACAACCAAGCGAGTGATGACTTTGGTGTGTACCCAAAGGTGAACCCGGGGTATCAATTGCGTTGCGTAGACCAAGTGGACGCAGCTCGTTGGGGAAGTGACACCTTATGCAACACACACTGGCCATGCGAAGGCTCTAATTGTCAAGAGGAGTCTAAGGCGTATTGTACAGAGGCTATCGAAAACCGTGACGCAGCAGCATGCGATCTTGAAAAAGCCGAATACTGGAACAAGCTCATGACTGTGCGCGAGTACGAGATGTGAAGCGACGTCGCTTGTTAAATTGAAGTCAAGGGTGACGGAGAGACGGGTGTCTTTGACGTCGTGGGGTCGAGTCTCGTGGGCCCCGTGTCGACCGTCACTCACTTTGACGATGCGGTTGCTGCCCACGCTGTATGTCGCGGTGACGGAGAGGAAGCTGACGCTGTACCACGGGTTCTCGCCAGAGTACCAGGTGCACCATCAGCCTCCTCGACTGGATCCGGTTCGTCTGGCGGGCTGGATGGATCCGGATTGGCCCACGTTGCTGGCTCTTGCGACCGACCTTGCGGGTGCTGCTACTGACGAGGATGGAATTGACGTGTCGATCGTGTTTGACATCTTCCCAGGGTCCAACCCCTGCTGGCAGATGCTTTTGAACCAAGGCCTGCGCATACGAACCCTGCGTCTGAGCGTCAATGGCCTCGCAGGCCGCTTTCACCCACGCGACGCGCCGACGACCCTACTGCCCTCGACCCGGCCCTGTCAACCCAAGCACGTGGCTCTGAGCGGCGGGATGCACGTGACCGTCGAGGTGTGGGCCTTTCTCCATCACTCTGGGGTGTTGACCAACCCCAGGACGTCCAGCTTTGAAATCGACGTGCCCATGGTTGCGCCCCCCAGCGACGGTTGGAAACTGCCGTCGTTGACGAGCGTCACCCTGCGGCTGTGCGCCGGGGGCGCCGTTGCGGATGCCACGACCTTGACGCTCGTCAACGCCGTGCAACTTCAGCTCGTGCGCCCCTTGGTTCGCTTGTCCTTTGTCAGCTCTGCGGGCTCGGGCGCGGCCGCAAACCATCGCTTTGCGTTGGGCGCGCCCTTGCTCACGAGCAGGCTGCATCTGACGCTGGTCGGCGTCCGAGTCAGCTCGGACGTGCGCGTCGCGTCGTTGCGGCTCAACGCCCAGTCCGTCGACACCGACCTCACGAGTACTGGCCTGACGTCGCTGCGCTGTTCCCGATGGAGTCTGTCGTCAGGGGTGACCGAGCAAGAGGCCATCGACACGGCGGCCGCGCACCATGCTCTCACGCATGTCCATATGTCGGACCGCGCTGCCGATGCCGTGCTTCCAGCGTCGGTCCTGGCGGTCGACGTGCTGATGGACAGCCTTGACGGCGTCGCCCCTGCCTTCTCGGTAGCGCGACGGGGTTGGTCCCGCTCCCTTTTGGCCTACACGATCCATTTTCCCAAGAGACCCCTGAGTCGGCATTCGTCCCGGTTTGAGAGCGGGGCGGTTGTGCGCTACTTTTGCGGAACCGTGGCCCGTCAGCCCTGGGGTCGCATGCGCCTGCTTCTGAGCTGTGTGGATGAAGTGGCCGAAGCCGCGTGCCGTCGGCGTGTTGCGGCGCTGGCGTTCGGGACCCAGGTCCTGGGCCTCGACATTCCCGGGCAAGTCGTGCGCGTGATTCTAATGCGGGCATTTCAAGCGCTCGCGGCGACGCGCTCTTGAAGACGCTTGGTGTAACCCCAACCTTTGCAGGAGTGTAAATTCAACGACAAAACGACTACCTCCTTGCAGGAATTCCCGTCCACGACCGGCAAGGCCGCCCACTCGGTTAACGTTGCGCGAGCTTGGCCTCCGCACAACCTACAACGCTGCCACAAGATCGACGATATTCACAAGCATCGTCCGACGTCATTGAGCGGACCGACGTCATTGAGCGAAACGCAGTCTTTGATCATTTCATGTTATTTACGAACATGAGAATGAGAACATTCCTTCGCGTCGCGGCGCCGGGTAAGCAGCTCCTCGTCTTGTCTTACGAGCAGTGTACTAGCTGCAACTATCCACCTAGCGCCCTTCCGTCTCACGTTATTGATCCCGACTGGCCTACGCTGCTGGGACTGGCCCAAGTCATCGCCAGGGACGCTGCCGATGAAGATGGCATCGACGTTCGCGTATGGTCTTCCCCAAGTGCCATAGCCGATCGGCGCTGGCAAATACTGTTGATGGCAGGCATCCGCATTCGAATATGAAAATTAAACATAAAGGTTGGACTGTAAAAGGGTTAAATGATAGAGGTGCCCTTTGCTTGGTACTCTGGACCTACGGGTTCTGCTTGGCAAAGTGTATTCAGTCAACCCCAAAGTGTCGTTGCGGAGCGGTACATTGCAATTGGGCACGAAATGGTCACACACGTATTGACATGCTACGCTACGATGTCGACTTTACTTCTTTAAACCAAAAACTCATCAATGAGCCCGACGGCGGCTCCTCGCTCGATCCAAGATTTCTCGACTGCTTTCTGGGCAGCCTCAAGCTTTTGTTCAGCGTCGGCGACTTGCTTGAGGGTGTTGACGTACTTGGTGGCCAACCCAGACTCTCGGATCTTCTGAACCTGATCAATCCGCTTAAACGGGATTGGCCCGAGGGCCTTTGGAACCCCAAAGTAGGGTCTGGTGCTAAAACACCCAAACTCGTGCCACAGGCTTGGGCCAAGCTGAGCGTACGTGTTCATCACCGACGCGTAGTTGGAGCAACCAGAAGAGCGATCCTGTTGGTCAGAAGCGTCGCTTGGACCAGTGTCACCGTCGAGAGTGGGCGTCATCTTGAACTTCAGATGAAAGTGTTCGACATACTCTGGGCACGCTGGGCATTGACGGCCTTCACAGCCGGCCTTTGCGGCTTCCGGGGTGTCAGAAGCAACCATGGGCTTGGGCGACAGGGCAGGCACGCACTCCAAGCATACAACGTGCTCGCAAATGTCCAAAGCGCAGGGCTTCGAGGCCACGTTGGTGCAGACGACGCATTTAGGTTCAGGAGCAGCAGCCATGTCGGATGTCGGGAGGTTCTAGAACGACCGGTTGGTAAAATGATTATTGAAACACTCAACTCTGTTCAAAGGCAAACTGCACGTCACGCTGTCACGTCACGTTGCCACGTCACGTTGCTTTTCTGCAACGAATTCATTCAAAGCCTGCTACAAGGGGGTGACAGGTTGGAAATTCCGACATTGTTACTGCCTTGTCAGGCGACCGAGCAATGCTAAAAAGTCAGGTCGGCTGCCAGGTGTAAACATCAACTCATGGCGTCCAACCTACCGCATGGCCGGCCGCGCTCCCGCCGCTCCAGCTCGGCGCAGCCCCGAACGGTCCCCGCAACGTTGGCCGAGGTCCTTGGGGGGGCGACGCCGGCCGAGCTTGTGCCAGGAGCGACGTTGGCCGACGTCCTTGCAAGGGCGGCGCCGGCCGTTGAAGAACCGCAGTGCGAACACGGCGAGCACCGTGCCACACTCGGACCTGAGGAGGAGCGCCTGATTTGCACCCCGCACGCTGCCGGAGGGTATTGCTGCAGCGAGCCTTGCCCCATTTGCTTCGACCAGCCCCTCAACCCCGCCATGTCAGCGTTTTGCCAGTGCCGCTCCCTGTACTGCGGCACCTGCTGGGTGCAGGCGCTGGGTCTCAAACCGTCGTGCCCGCTGTGCAGAGCCAAGGTTCCAGTTCCGAGCAACGAGGTCGCCTTGCCCCTTGGCGCGCCAGCGTTAAAGGTGCTCGTCCTCGCAAGCGAGCGAGCGTACATCCGCCCTGCATACCTTCCCGAACACGGTAGCAAGGCGAAACATGCTTTCATCGCAATCCAACAGATGTGCCGACAAGATGAGGCTGCGATGCGGAGATACGCTCAAGGCGTTATGCATAACGACCCGACCAATGCGTTGATTAACTTGTACCTCGCGGCCATCAGCAACTTGGAGAACTTGATTTCCTGGATCTTGCGCCAGGTAACGAATCGTCGCGCGGCGGACGAAGTTCACTTGCGGGGTGGTCGGCGCTTCAATAGAAACACGTTCAACGAGCTGTTGGATTTGCACTACTCGACTTGGGCCATAGATAACAGTGCGGATGAAGTCGGCGACATAACCACGTTTGTCAGAGAGTCACTCAACCGATTCTCCTAGGTCGCCTGCGCGAGCCACGCGTTCGATGGCGTGCTTCCTTGTCCTTGCCTGAAGTGGACGGTGGTGTTGGTTGCTCCATGAGAACTCGAATTGCAAGATTGTCACGATGCGTTTGAGTAATTCGGGACATGAATTGGCAAAACCAGGGGCGGAACGCACGAACCGTCTCCAAGACGGACCTTTGAGGGCACCTCTCCTTCTTACGCCTCACATACCAACTCATGACGTCCAACCTGCCGCCTGGCCTCCCCACGCTCGCAACGTCCCAGCTCGCCGCAGCCCCCGAAGGGTTTCGGCGACGCTGGCCGAGGTCCTTGCAAGCGCGGCACTTTGAAAGTCCATCCAACGTCCGACTTCAGTCGCCTGCAAGGGTCGCGGCTGCGTCACGTGACGCAAGTGCGCCATGTGACGTGCCGGACGACTAGCCGTTCATTGCTTGCTGATTATTCCACTTTCTCAAGAATGAATTTTGCGCCGCCGCCCGAGAGCATTTACCTCGTTGTGCGCGACATTGCGCTTGCACAATTCCTCTCACTTATGGGCATGGTGTGCGCTCGCAGGGCACATACCCATTTGATTGGAAACTCGTCAATGCTGTTGTCTCACCACCGCATGCAGCGCTGGTCAAGTCCATTTCGTTTTGTTCGCATTTATCATTGGTTGTGTTTGACGGTCGACTCAGTGACCGCGCTTTGCTCGTCTTTTTGCCCACTGAACGTGCTGACGCTTGCCACTGCCGTCTACTTTGGATGGCAAATTCTCCTCGACGTCACCTTGCGGTGGCCGGTCTGCTTCGGCATGGTTTGCTTTGGGTTGCACTTTGTACTTCACGCCCTTTTATCCTGCATCTATATGTATGATATGCACCTGCCAGAGATCTGGTATGTGACGTCTCGGGACCGCCAGGCGTGCGCTCTTTGCCTGGAGAGGATTCTTTCCATCGCGTCGTCCAACTGGTTCAGAGATTGGCGGCCGACCGGATTGTACCTTCACATTGAGACCAACGACTTGTCTGCTCGTGCTCAAGCGACATTGCCCCGGCTGCTTCCTTACCTCAATCGCCTTGTTGTGCTCGGCACTGAGTACGTTGCAGGAGATGAGGACGCTGCTAATGCCATACCGTTTATACCAATTTTATCCACACGAAGCAAGTGGTGGGTACCGAGAGATGGGCATCCCCTCTCCTCGCAGCCAGCTGGCTCTGTTACCTACGGAAGAGGGGGGGAGACGCCGTTGACGATGAACCCCTGGCCGGTCACCAGCGCCTGACAGGCGTACATCATCACCATGCGCATGACAAACCCCGGCAGTTCCATCCCTTGCGCCCTGCTTCCGTATGCCACGCTCGCACCCTGACGGCGGCAGGTCGACTCCACTTGAAGGTCTGATGTTGGATTAATGTATCGAAGGAAAAGACGCATCTGTGGCCACGGCGCAAGGGCCGCCGACTTGGCAAAGTAGCGGATCGAGCACCACCGGTGGACGGTCCCAAAGTCGAGGGGCTGCTGGTGGACGCAGATCAGCAGCAGGGGCGGATGACAAGTGGCCACCGACGACAGAAAGTACGCTGCAACCTCGTTGGCCGACGCGCCATCGGTGGCGATCATGACGTCCAGCACCACCACGGACAATGGCAGGCGCAGCTCGGCCGTCGGCATGCCCATGTGTACGTGCGACAGGGAGTGCCGCGCAGCTACCGCGTCCAGGTCGCATTGCGACAAGTGGTTGTAGACCCCCGTGTCGAGGGGCGTGATTAACGAAGTCGTCTCGGTTGCGGTCACGCCTCCGGCCGCCGACAGGATATCCATGCTGAGGTGCGGCACACGCACCTTGGACATGACGACCACCCGACGCACGTTCAGGAAGTGGAGACCTGTTAGCAGCGCATCGATGGTAACTTGGTGCCCGTATGAGAAGTTGTTGCTGACAAGAGTCAACCCGACCAGCGGCCGGACCAGCTGCGCGGGCAAGGTCTGTAATAGCTGACTAGCGCGTTGGTTTGAAGCATGGCTCCATATGGTCACCTTGATGTGCTGAAGGCCAGGAAGACTCAATCTTGCGCCATCACAGCAAAGCGCAAGACCTAGGTCAACGTACGTCGTTCGAGGGTTGGCCAGGACACCAACGTCGTGGAGAAAATCCCAAGCTTTCCAGGGGTCCTTGGACGCTGGTGTAAAATATAGCATGCAAACGCGGAGAGGCTGGCACGGACGTGCGAAGCGAGACAAAAAGAGGGGCACGGACGAGTCGGGCGCCGGGCTGGATTTCAAAGTCAGGCGCCGAATCACTAGGCCTGTCGTGAGCAACAGCTGCCAGCGACAGTCGTCCACTTCGAGAAAACGAGTCAGCTCAACGTCAATGCCCTCGCCGTCGGGGTCATCATTCGACAGCGACTCGGCGAGCGCGAGTAGCCTGCGCCAACTTGGGTTGCACAGCTTGGTCAGCTCGGGGGGATGCACGTCCCTCCCCGAATCTGTGTACCACAGCCGAATCTCGCGGTCTGTGGCCCCGACTTGAAGGTCAAACATTAAACAGGGTGATCCTCGACCTACAAGGAACGCAAGAGTCGACGGTTCTCCTAAACGTCGTCTGAAGCGTCGGCTTGACAAGTGCCGTGTCGTCTGAAACTTCGGCTCTTGACAAGTGCCCCGCCAGACGTCGGAATGACGGCACAAGCGCAACGGCTGGATCGGGACAGCGCGGGGACTGGGGACTCTATATTGCGCGGACAAGAGAGGCACATGTAGCTACGTGACGTGGCCTCAAGCGGGCTGATAAAGCATCGCCAAGCTGAAAACCAAACGCATTTACTTCAAATTCGGTTTGCTGTTCAGCATGAGTCTTCATCCGAAAACAAGCACCCTGCCGTCGCTCCTGTCGAGCTCGCCACGCGCCAGCTTGGTGAGCGACCGTTCGGACAGCGACGACCGGGAGGCCGACGACGAACCGCAATTTTGCACCGACACCCATCTCTCCCCCACCGATGCCGAGGCCGTTTGGAGCACCTTTCGCTCAGCGTGGAAGACCGGCGCCCCCAAGCCCAAGCCGCACCAAATCACCGCCGTTCACTGGGCTCTGCAACACGGCGAAAGCGGGCTGATTGCCGATCAGATGGGCCTGGGCAAGACGCTCATCATGCTCATGCTGGCATGGCGCCGAGCCCCTCCGGGCAGCCCGCAGCGGGTCCTCATCGTGGCCGACAAGCCTCACTCGATTGGCAACTTTGTGCGTCAGATCAAGTTGTTTCTCAACGTGCCAGCGTCGTGGTTCCACACGCATCATGGCGCAGACCGGGGCCGCCGGCTGGTCAAGGCCCTGGCCAGCGCCTCGCCTCCCAACGTTGTGATTACGTGCCTGTCGACGCTGATGAGCGACGCCGACCTTGGCCATGTCTACTTCAACCGTTCCACCAAGCGCTTGTGCCAAGGCCCTGTGGTTCCCGACACGGGGGTCAACCTGCGCTTGGCCGCGGCGCGGCAGCGAGCGCAGGCGGTGGGCCCTTGCGGGTCGGTCGTGCAGTTCAAGGCGCCCACGAGCGGCGACGGGCCCCTGGTGCCGTTCTGGGACGCGGTGATGCTGGACGAAGCTCACGCCGTGGCGGTGCAAACGCAGGGGCTGGGCGACCTGCTCAAGGTCAAGAAGGTGAGCTTTCGCGCCGTCTACCTGCTCATGGGCGCCAACCTTCCGCTGCACCGCCCACTCGCTGCCGGCGGCGACCCTGCCATGCAGCGACCCAAGCTGATGCTGTTTACGGGTACGCCTGTGCGCAACCGCGAGACGAGCCTGCTGTCGCTGTTTGCCCTGCTCAGCGACGCCACTCTGCTCCTGCGGCGCGAGACGGGCCGACCAACGGCCGACCCCGACGCGTCGACCGCGTTTGCGCACCTCGCTCGCTTTGGGTTTGGCCCCCGCAACCAGCAAGAGACCAACCTGCGCCGGTGCTTGGCGATACTGCTGGCCAAGCGGTGCTTGCGGCGCACGGCGCGCACCGTGGGGATCCAGCGCACATTGCAGCTGCCTCGCCACGTGCATCGCAACGTTTACCTGACCCTGTCGCCCCGTGAGAGCACGACTGTTGCGCTGTGGGAAAACAACCTCCTGGACGCGGTGGAGGGGTACCTGCAGCACAAGGTGGCTTACAGCAACGTGCTGGTGCAAATGGGGGTGCTGCGGCAGGCGCTCATCAGCCCCGAGCTGATGCGGGACGCGACCCAGACGTCGCCGGCCAGCTTCTTTGGGAACCGTCCCGTCAGCGAAGTGGACTTTCCAGCAGGCACGCGGCTGCAGGCGGTGGTGGACCTGGCGCACGAGCTGTGCGGGGTGCGCAAGGAGCGGCTGGTGGTGGTGGTGGAGAACGTCATCACGGTGGAGCTGGTGCGCGTGCTCCTGACCCGAGCCGGCCTGCGCTGCGGGGTCATTGAAGGCCGGACCTCGGTGCCCACCCGTGCGGCGGTGTTGGCCGATCTGCACGCGGACCGGGTTCAAGTCCTGGTGGCCACGCGGCAGGTCATCTCGCACGGCATCAACGTGTACGCGCAAAACCTCGTGGTGACGGCGCCGTGGTTCTCGCCTTCGACACTGTCGCAGCTCCGCGGTCGGATCGTGCGGCAAGACACCCCGTGGGCCGAGGTGCGCACGTACGACCTGATTGTGCGCGGCACGATGGAGGAGTGGATTGCGTCGCACGTGGTTGGGGCAAAGATGGACATGATCACGAGCATCCTGGGCGCAGGGGCTTACGACTGCGACCAAACGGCCATGTCCCGCGGCGAGCAGTCGACGCTGCTTCGCGATCAGAAGCGCGAGTCTCTGCGGCACTTCAACACGTTTCTGTTGGCGGCGTACGGCGCGCGGCAGGCCGACCCGGTCTTCCCGTTCAACGCAACGGCCCTTCTCCAAGCGCCTGCGGAAGCGCCCGTTGCACCGCCAGCTCCGTTCAAGGGGCCAAGTGCGACCAGCCACGCGGCAAGCGAGGTACGTGGCGTTGCCGAGGCGCAAACCCCGCTGCGCGACGCTGACCGCTCACCTCTGTTGCTTGCAGGCAGACGCTGCGCACCCCCCGATTGTGGTCGCGATGCAGCAAGAGCCGGACGAGGAGGACAGCCAGGCTCGGTCGACCGTTGCAAGCCCGCAGCTTCCTCCCCCGAGTCTTGTCTCCCCTGCGCGGCGCCGCGAGGTTGCTGGGCCGGAAGCAATTGTTCGCGTGGGACGAGCCCTCGTGCTTGCTCAGTCTCACCCGCCCGTGTTCCAGCTCAAGCCCACGCCCCCCTTGTCTTTCCGAGCCAAGCCGTTTACGTTTGCGCCGCGGTGAGACACGCCGCGATGAGACGTGTCGTAGCGGAATTTCCTGAGTGATTTGTGCGCTTGCACGTGCGAGGTGGTTGTCCAATTGACTGCAAAGGAGACCTAGAGCCAGACCCCCTGCGAGCGCGGTAACATCATATGTATTCAACTCGGTTGTCATTCACGCACAGAAAACACGCACACGCTGCGATGGCGAGGCTAGCTGATAGCATGTAGCTCCTTCAAGGTTCAAAGGACCGCCAGCGGCGACCGGGCTACTCCTCTGGCAAAAGAAACTTGGTCTTTGGGCCGACGCACTCCCAGCGTCCGTCTTCTTCAAAAGTCGCGAGGCCCTCGTTGAGCGCCGGTGCTCTCCCTCTCTTGGAACTAGCTTACTGGGAGTTCAAATAATGTTGAAGCGCCTTGTGAATTTGGCGTGAATTTGGCATAGCAGGCAAACCCTCTCGTTGATGAGAGTGATCGACGTAATCCTGCAAAGCGCAACACCTCGCTACCGTTCCTTCAGTAGTCTACAACCCCGGGCGTGCCCCCAGCTCTCACCCGATCTCGTTCCTGAGCCCGTTCAAACGCAATGTGCATGTGCAGCTGGGTATAAAATACGCCTCGAACACCCAACCCCTCGAGGTCGGCCTGGCTTGGCATGCGATTGCTCCGGCTTGACCACCAAGTTTCTTTTGCCAGAGGAGTAGCCCCGGCGCTCAATGACAGCGTTGCGACTTTTGAAGAAGACGCATGTCGGGAGTGCGCTGGCTCGGCGACCAAGTTTATCTTGCCAAAGGAGAGCGTTCGGGGGTCAAGCTCAGCCTAAAAGGAAGAGCCAAGCCCCACGATGTGCGTCTTGAGCATTGCGGGCCAGGCGATGTCATATGGCGGAATGTGTATTCAACTCGGTTGTCATTCACGCACAGAAAACACGCACACGCTGCGATGGCGAGGCTAGCTGATAGCATGTAGCTTATTCTTCAAGGTCCCAAGAGCAAAGAACCGACGCGCTGCCTCATCGTACATGTCCTTTGAGCTGCGCTCATGAAGCCGATCTTATAAATACGCGATGAGGCGAAGGGCCGGGGGGGGGGCGGGGGGGGGCCGGCCACGGGGGCGACAGGTTAGGGCGCCCCCAAAGGTCCGTCTTGGAGACGAGGTTTTCCGCCCCCGGTTCAGCTAAGTTCCGGCTCCCAATGGTCGAAAACACCAAATCCAAGTCGGCGCAAGCGCCTGTGCCAGAACAACCGAGGAATTTCAAGGGTTCGCCCTGCTTTAGCCCTACCAAAGGAGGATCTTTCAACTCGCTTTCAATTCGTTACGTGCTAAAGCGGCGGATAGCTTCGTACGCGAGCGGTTCATACACCTCCCGAAGTTGGTACTCATAAATGCCCTTCCAATGTTCCGAGTAGTAGAAAAAGTCCAAAAGATGTGGAACCATTTCTGCGCGTAAGAGTGGCTCGTCGTCGTCGTCCTGCTCTTCCTTTACCGTGCGAATCAGAGTAACCATCAACATCTGTAGGGTGCGGATGCCCTCTATATAGGCGGCCATCCAGGCCGGCCTTGAATGGACATACCACTGTCTCTGACCGTCGATTATAGCTCTTGTATCATCCCCACACATTTCGTTGATTGCGCGAAACACTTCCGTGGCGTTACGCCGGCCTGTGTGTAGGAATTGAGGGTGTACGTATGCGTTACGCTGGCCTGCGTGGAGAAACTCGGGGTTTACGTATGCGTCCCGAGCGGTTGTGACATACACGTGGAGGTTCGGGAAGCCTGCGGGCAGAGGAATCACGACGCCCCGATCGAAACGCCCGATTCCCTGGGGTATGGGTTTGGGGGTTCTGCACATCGGGCACCGAGGAGCGTAACTCAGCGACGTTTCGAGGTGTTCCCTGCAATAAATAGCCCGACAAGCGCAAAACCCAGTCGTGACGGGATCGACGGGTTTGTCGTAGCAAATGGCACAGGGCTCGCTGCAGCAGTACCCTCCTGTTGCGCGCGAGTGGCAAACCAACCAATCATCGTCAGGCTTGACAGCGTGATACTCGCCAGAGTCGCACTGCGGCTTTTCATCGAGGGACATGCGTTCAAGCGCCTCTGCCATCGCCGCCGGGTCGACCACTCGAAGAAGGTGGGCCGAACTGAGACGGCGCGGAAACGACATGAGTGTTGGTTTTGGTAACTTGAAGCCGACCCAAATAATAATACCACGCGCGGCGACGCGCGGCGACGGACTGACTGGCCAGGGAGGAGGTGGTAACCTCGGAGAAAGTAGAATAAGCCACGCCTTTGAAGTCCAGCTGCACGTGCATCCACCGCGCATGTACCGGTAATCACAAGGAGATCTCGCGACCCGGACATGACGGCATGGTCAATGAAACCCTTCTTGGAAGAACTGGACAGGCTGGGTCATTCACGCAAAGGCCCCTGGGAAGGCTAGTTCGAAGACATGGTCACGGTCTTTATTGCGCCGCCATCCGTGGCAGCGCCCCCACTGCTGCGCCTCATTACCAAAGGCACATACTCGTTTCCAACTGAGCGGCCTCACCTCGTCAACCCAACGGTCGCGCAAGTCCTCGAGCTTCCCGAGGTCAAGCGAGGAACGGGCCAGCTCAGGCCCACGCTGAACGTTGCAGTGCTGGTAAACGCAGCAACCGAGACGGGCGACTGGATCCGCATCCTGGCCTCGCTGCCCCCGCTCAAGCAGCTAGATCTGGTGTTTACAAACAATGCGCTCGACGCGTATGATGCGTATGCCGCCCGCCCGCCATGGCCGTCAGACCTGGCCTGGGACCAGACCGTTTCGGCCGAAACCCTCGTGGTCACGGGGTATCTCTGCCCCCGTTCGGTGCTGGCCTTGACGCGGTTGGGCCTCGTCAGCAGCGCGGCGACCCGGCACGTTGTGCTCCGTCACCTCGGAGAAGTCCATTGGAAGTTTCCGGCCCTCGAGTCCATTTGCGCGTACGAACATTCTCGCAGCGAGTCCCAACATTCTGGCCCGAACTTTAGAATCTTTTCCAACACCGTCAAATCGATCATCAGTGGTTGCAGTCACCACCGCCTCGTGGGCCTTTGCATTGAAGTCTGCGATTGGAACGTCATGTCATTGCAGCTGCCGCCGAAGAGGCTGAGCGAGCGCTGCGTGGTGCGTCTCAAGAACATCGTTTTGGATTATGAGGGGCGCGTCGCGTTTGCCACCATGCTATATCTCTCCCGTGCTCCAGGCCTGCGCGCCGATGGGCTAGAGGTCGCTCCCGGTAAGGAGATTGGTTTGCGACCGTGGAACGACCACCTCCACATTGGTTTTCTTCAGCGGCTAGATATTCGACAGCGGCTTGATATTCTTCAGCAGATCGGTGCCATGTCTGAAAGATTGGCGGTCGTGATTGTCAGGTTTCCAAGACTCGACGGCACTTCGCGGATCGCAGAAGTGTCTGCTGATGCTTCCCGGATCGCAGAGGTGTTTGTTGCCTGCCCGAGGCTCGAGGCGATTTCGTTCCAGGTCGATGGCTCGTGGTGGTCCAACCACAAGCGCAATCGGTTGTACGTGCGCCGGTATTCGGGCTTGCCGCCAACTGACGTCTGTCGCGCGTTGCTATCCACCCGGTACGGCCTAGAGACGACCCTGGTGACGGCTGCCCGGCGCCAAGTCTACTGGCTCGCCATCGGGACGAGGGTTTGTGCATTCGACATCCCGGTCAACGTGTTGCTTGCCATTGCACTTTATGTTGCCATGGGCTACGGAACAGATATCTGCAGGGATTACAGCCCGAGCACTTGCACATTCAGACAAGGTCACCCAGCTTGCAAAGCGACATTGAAGATGCTCGAGCAGGCGCGGCTCGCACCATTACCAATGTTTGGATGAATGGCGAATTCGGAACCTCAATTGATCGGCATGACCTTGATAAAGGCATCGGAAGCGCATTGAACTACGTTCCGGACCTCTCCAATTGGCCTGAATCGGCATGGCACTGCGTCCGCAATTGATTCGGATTGAATTGGGCATCACGCATCGTCATGAACGCGAGAGCAGGGACTGCGTAATGACGGCATGATGGATGAACCCCTTTGTAAAGAACTGGACAGGCTGGGTCTTTCACGCAAAGAACCACGGGAAGGCTAGCTCGAAAGCATGGTCACGGTCTTTGTTGCGCCGCCATCCGTGGCAGCGCCCCCGCTGCTACGCCTCATCACCAAGGGCACATACTCGTTCCCAACTGAGCGGCCTCACCTCGTCAACCCAACGGTTGCGCAAGTCCTCGAGCTTCCCGAGGTCAGGCAGGCGACGGGCCACTTCAGGCCCACGCTGAACGTGGCAGTGCTGGTGAACGCAGCAACCGAGACGGGCGACTGGATCCGCATCTTGGCCTCGCTGCCCCCGCTCAAGCAGCTAGACCTGGTTTTTACAGACGATCAGCGCGATGAGCATACCGCCCGCCCGCCATGGCCATCGGACCTGGCCTGGGACCAGACCGTTTCGGCCGAAACCCTCGTGGTCACGGGGTATCTCTGCCCCCGTTCGGCGCTGGCCTTGACGCGGTTGGGTCTTGTCAGCAGTGCGACAACCCGACATCTTGTGCTCCATCCACGTGTGCACTTGCCGTGGAAGCTCCCAGCTCTCGAGTCTATATGTGCGTACGAACATTTGCAGAGAGACTTTAGCACCTTTGACAAAGCCGTCAAGTCGATTGTTAGTAGTTGCAATCTCAACCGCCTCGTGGGTCTTTGCATTGAGACCTGCGATGGGAATGCCATGTCGTTGCAGTTGGTGCCAAACCAGCTGAGCGAGCGCTGTGTGGTGCGTCTCAGAAACGTCGTGTTAGAGTACAAGGGCCGCGTGGCGTTTGCCACCTTGGTAGGTCAAGCCAGAGCACCCGGCCTGCGCGCTGGTGGGCTGGAAGTCATTGCCACTCTGGGAGGTGCTTTCCAGGCATTATCGAACCACCAGCACATTGGTCCTGTCCAGCGGCTCGACCTCTCACGGTACGAGTGGGAGAAGGCACAGTTCCAGGTCAGCGCTACGTCTCAAACATTGGACCACGGATAAGTATACAGCGAGAGGGTTCCCCCCACTTTTATACATGGGACGAAAACCATGGACCGAAACAAAGCTTTGGCGATGGACGCCATGGCGCTCGGCACCAGGAGCTGGTCGGCGGCAGCCATGGCGTACGCGAGGCGCCCCAAGCCAATGCGCGTGGATTGCGCTGCGTAGCCGTTCCGGGAGCACGCTCTCGTAGCCCGCAAGACAAGGCTCGGGCTCGATGATGCTCGCAGCCTGGGCGTGAACCAGAGCTGATGACGTTCGGCATGAATGACGAGGAGGTGACGCAGCCGCCGAGCCAGCCCGTGGCCTTGCTCGCTGCTCACAGGTGTTTCAACCCAGAGAACCTCGACCTTCTCAAAGACGGCAAGGTCGTAGTCAATCTCCGAGGGGTTGATCATACACCGTGGCTTGTCAAGGGCTACGATGGGCCCGTTGAGTTGTGCCGCCTCCAGATCAATGTCCAAGTCTTTGTAGTGCGTCGGCAGATGCACGCTACACGCCCGAGCAGCCGCACATGACTTGAACTCAGTGTACCGAAGACACCCGATTGGGTCGGGGCAGACCACGCTCGCGTGGCCGACAATGAGCGTGGACCCGCGATCCAGCATTCCCGGCGGCACAATCACCAAGCCGTCGCCCTTCTCAACAATAAAGAGCTTTGTCAACGGCCGGGTCAAGTGCGCTCGGATTTGGCAGAGCCCACGCGTGGTGCAGTTGCTGTCATTGACAATGGCTAGATTGGGAAGCGCAACCGGCAAGTCGCAGCAGGACCTCGAGGTATAGCTTGTGGTCCGCCGGTTGCCCGTCGCCCCGATAGCGGCCAGCACCGCCGCAATCCACCGCGGAACATGGCCGATCACGTACAGGTGACGAGGATGACACGTGCCGGAGCCGGTACCACACACGCGTCTGAGGGAAGCGGCCTGCGCCGGTGACACAACTTGGCTTGCACAATGGTACCAGTCAGTCGATATTTCCAAAGAGTCGACTGCTGAAACGCAAAGCAAGCACTCGATCCAGGCGGTGGTGGTCATGACGGCGTTGCAGTGAAAGTTTACGATGATTCGGGCCCCATCCTCAAGCCGGAAAGCTGTGATAGACGCTTCGATGGTGGCGACGGCTTGGTCCACAGTAACGCTTCCGAGTTTCTCGTTCGTGGGAACCAGAACGACAGCTTGCCGATCGCCTATCGTGTAAACGTTCAAGCAGGTCATGGTTTGTAGGTGGAAACCGCCGGCGGCTACATGGCCTGCTTGGCTGACATAAATTGCTGCCGCGGGCTCCTCTATGCGTCATTCGCATGAGCACGTCATTCGCACGTTCAGACTACTGAGAATGGCCTGTTTTGGTAGTCTTCCGACCGGCATGGCGGCCAACGTCTACTTCAGATTTGGAATACGCGACCGTCACGTGCATGTCCGACACTGCGATCAGCTCTGCAATGCCAGCTTGCTGAAAGTGCGCCCGCAACCCATCGTCATCGACGACCGGGCGACTCACGTAGAGAGGAATGGGTCCTACGATGGCGACCGCCATGGCCGTCGCACACGCGCTTGTACGTTCAGAGCCAACCCAGACAACTCCTGGTGTTCGTCTTTTTCAAAAGTCGCAAGGCCCCCGTTGAGCGCCGGGGCTACTCCCCTGGGAAAAGAAAGTTGGTCGTCGGGCCAGCGCACTCCCAGCGTCCGTCTTCTTCAAAAGTCGCAACGCTCTCGTTGAGCGCCGGTGCTCTCCCCCTCTTGGAACTAGCTTACCGGGGGTTCAAATATAATGTTGAAGCGCCTTGTGAATTTGGCATAGCAGGCAAACCCTCTCGTTGATGAGAGTAATCGATGTCGTCCTGCAAAGCGCATCACCTCGCCACCGTTCCTTCAGTAGTCTACAATCGTGGGCGTGCCCCCAGCTCTCACCCGATCTACTTCATCCTGCAGCCTAAACGTAAGTTTTAGGTCCAACGATACAAAAGGTTCTCGCTGGTCAAGCACCCAAGACTCCTCTACCTCGCGACGGTAGCTAGGGGGGATGTCCTGAGTCGCGTCCAAGTACCTATCCAAGTCACCGCAGACGCGGTGCACTTTTGCCAGCAGCTGGCGCAGAGCTTTCTCCAGCAGGATCCCTCGTTGTGGACCCCAGCCCTGTGGGAGAGAGCGAAACCAATCCTCGATGCCGATGTCCGTCGCAACTTTGGGCAAAGCTGGCCGTCGGGGCATCTGGAATGCAACCGACGCTCGGCACATGGGGCAAGTCTGACCACCCCTGTCGACGTGCTCCGCCCAGCACTCCGCGCAGAATCGATGGTTGCAGGGGGTCTGCCAAGGATCGACAACTGGCCGAAGGCAAATTGGGCAGGTCTCGCCGCAGCAATAACCATCCACACTCTCATCCGGGTGTGGTTCGCAATGCTGGTAGGGACGCTTCACGTCCGAAAACTCGCCGAAAGGACATTCCTAGTCCGGTTGTGGCTGAGAGCGCCGCATCGCGGACCGGCGCGGGACTCCGAACATCGATGCTGGCTTGCTTGTTATGGTTTATGACGGCAGGCGTGATTGTAAATTTAAGCTCGCAATTCGGTGGTCGTGCCGCGGCGATCCGCCGAAAAATCGACATGGCTGCCAGTCTGCGATTATTATCATTGACATGCGAGGCCCTGGCTCACGCGTCAGCCATGTCGCGGGCTCGCTGTCGCATGGCCCGCACCCTCGCTGGGAAGCACCGCTCGGAATCGTACGTGACGGCTTGCAGGCCGTGCTGCAAACTGATTCTTGAATAGTCCGCGATGGCGGGGTGCTCCAGCACCCACGCGGCCACCCCGCTGTCGCAAGCATCGGCGCTGGAAACCAGTCGAGCTCTATCGTGCCCTCCAAGCCGACCGCCCATGGCGCTGTACCGCTCGAGGTCGGCCTGGCTTGGCATGCGATTGCTCCGGATCAAACCGGTGACGGCCATGCCGACCCGATGCGATTGGTCGACGGCCTCGCCAACCAGCGCATCAAGCCAAAGCCAAAGGCCCTTCCACGACGCAAAGAGCCACACCTTCTGAACAACGCGAGTGGCTTGCGGCCGGTACCCGCGCTCGAGCAAGAACACCATCACGTCTCGGACCCCTTGGGCGGGAAGGTCATAGTCATACCCCACCAAAACCGTGTTGAACATGCCTTGAACCTGGTCGGGTTGCAGCGGGGCGGTCCTGCGCGCCAGCAGCGCCCGCAGCACGCGCCCAGCCTTGGCGAGGCACGCGTCGTAAAGGAACCGAATGTCGGCCACCACCGCGTCGGTGACGACGCGCGGGTCGTCGGCGAGAATATGGGACTGCTGGACGGCCGTGTCCGGGACCTCGAGGCCGTCGAACACTGCTATGACTTCCAGGTAAGACCGCCATTGCATGCCCCGCCATCGCGGGTATGGCATATGGACACACGACGCATCGCCATTGCACAGGCGCTTGAGCCAGCGCAAGTCCGTGTCGCGATCGAAGACGTAATGTCCAATGGCCCGGCGGATGCTGGAAACGTACCTCTCCCGAGAAGTTTCTGGCACGCCACACTGGCGCTGCTCGCGGTGCCGCATGCGCACCGCATCGTCGAGCGACACGTTGCCTGCTGCTAGACCCTCGAACCTCATTTCGACATGTACCGTGTTGAACCAGGCAGCGGCGCGGCCGCTCGCGTCGCCAGCTGGAAGGCAGCGCTCCAGAGCCAGGCAGTGCAGGACCGGCGACCGAAAGTATGTTTTGACCACCACGTCGCTGTCGGGCCAGCCCTCGGCGTCGAGCATGGCGGCAATGTGGTCGCGCCACCGCCGACACACCTCGGCGTACAAAGGCAGCAGCCCCTTGGGTTGCAGTGCCAGAATGCGCCGCAAGACGTCGTCCGGCAGCTGCGCCAAGCTCATGGTGTCTGCGACGACGGGCAATGCGCACCCAGGTGCTGTTAAACAGGACTCCTGCGGCCGATGACGGTATGACGACCCCGGCTTTCAACGTCAACTTGAACCAGACGCACGACAGGGGTGAAGCGGGAATTGGGAGTGCCCCTGGCTTCGTCAGCCGTAGCTCACGGGGCTCGCTAGGCCACTCCGGCCGGTCCACCTGCTTGTCTAAAGCGTGCTAAAACAGGCCCTGCCCCTCCTGCCGCCTCGACAACTCGTGGATGGACTGTTCGACCTGCTCAATGGCGCGGGCGTAGTTCATGCGCGATATGGTGTAGTACGCGCGTTGTATTATTTCGCTAGTTGGTACTCGATACAGTGTAAAGCTGCGATAGATGGAATAGTCCAGGTCTGCCAAGCGAGGATCGATCACTTGGTCGAGGAGGTGCGAAAGCCTCATCCAGATGCGTCGCAATACCAACCCAAAGTGCGCTTGGTCGCGGACGTCTTCCCCTGGAAACAAGAGCCTAAACGTCTCTCGCACCCAACCCTCTGTTGCTTGGTACCCAGGCAAGTCAGGAATCGGCTGCTGGGGAAAAGCCACAGTGCCCGTCGTCACGAGAGCGGACCGGCACAGCGGGCACGACGTTCTCCCGCCCTGCAGCCAATTGTCTAGACATTGTGTGCAAAAAGTGTGGTCGCAAGGGGTTGTCACTGGGTCGTCGATCGGTTCCATGCAGATTGGGCAGGCGAATGCGCAACAGAACCCGGTTCCGAGCGGGTGTCGCTCGCAATCCATGTCCTCCTTGAGAACGGGGGAATACTCCCCAACGGCGCAAGTGGAGACATCAGCCAGAGTCGTTCGGGTGCGAGCCGAAGAAGGCCGTCTTCCAGGGCGATCCGTGGGAAAAATGAGAGGGTTTGGGACCAAAGGCATTCTTTGCGAGGTTGGACCGCCGTCTCATATATTGCCAGTAGGCCACCCCGCCGCACAATGACGCCCTGTCGTGGGACAGTTTAGTGGTTGGCGAACCGGCACAGAAAGACGACCAAGTTTCTTCTGCCACAGGAGTAGCCCCGGCGCTCAACGAGAGCGTTGCGACTTTTGAAGAAGACGGACGCTGGGAGTGCGCCGGCCCGACGACCAAGTTTCTGTTGCCAAAGGAAAGCGTTCGGTGGTCAAGCTCAGCCTAAAAGGAAGAGCCAAGCCCCACGATGTGCGTCTTGATCAGTGCGGGCCAGGCAATGTCATTCCTGCTCACACAAGCGCTCCCGAAGCAGCTTCTCTAAGCTGGCTACCACAGAGGCTGATGCTGCCCAACGTGGTGAAGCAACCACTTGACACCGTTTGGATCCCAGCCGGCCATTGCTGGGCAAGTTGAAAAGTTGCAAGCAAAGAGCTAGCAATTTAAGGTCTTGCCCCGCGTTTGCCCTTCATCTCCGCCCCCGATTCGAACGGACCTTCGGGGGCCCCTCGACCTGTCACCCCCTTGATTTTCATGGTTCATGATGAAGGGCTAAAGGCGTGGTTCCGGTGCACACCGCGACATGTGGTGTTGAGCTTGAGAGGGCATGTAGAGAACGAAGAGGAGGTAAATTGACACGACCAATCTCGCTCGTCACGCTCACAAGCACGCCCACGCGACACCAGCCCGAAAAGCGCGTCCCCGACGCCGTCTGCTCAGTCTTCGCCGTACGTCGCTGGTTCGCCCACGGTCGCGTTGAGCCACGTCAAAATGTCGTGGCCCACGTACTGGATCGCTTCAGCTGGGTCCCGACCCTTTGCTTCAGCCAAAGCCTGGAGAGCAGCCAACGAGCTTTGGTCGCACCCCAAGGCAGTCGCCCCCGGCAAGAGTCGCTCCAGCATGGGCTTGCGCTCGGCAATCGCGACTTGGTTGATCAGACAGTACACGTCGCTCCAAGCCCGCGAGTGGCCCCCCTCGGCTCGGCTCACCCGAAACGCGCCGTCGTCTTCAAATTGCCACGCCAAGACGGCAAGCGCCGCTGCCGGCTCGAGCTCCCGGACCAGCATCAGCAGCACGTCGGTCGCGGCAGCCATGCTGTCGAGGTGCTCGGCCACCCTGTGCAAAAAGGAGCGCCATGCGTCGAGCGTCTTGCAGCAGCGAGCGCCGGCGCCAACGACAAACTTGACAAAAGCAGCTTGGTGAGACGCTTGGTGAAAGTGCTCCAGCGTGATGCGGCGGTCGCTCCACCGCCGCTCCACGCTCGGCCACTGCGCATCGGCAAAGCGTCCGTCCGTTGCTTGCGCCAGAGCCTCAAAATCAGTGGCCAGGAACCTCACGGTCACAGTCTCGCCGCTGACCGTCACCGTCACGCTCAAGGCTTCGACCCACAAGCAGTCGGCAATCGCCATCACCCGAGTGTCCACTTCGTCGCGCCAGCACACCCTTTTGGCCACTGGGATTTCTGCGTCGTCAGCGTAAGACGGCGAAGGCGGGTTGTAAAAGGGGGTGCCCCGCGCGTAGATGGGCGAGGTTGGGTAGTACGAAGGAGACATCGAGTGAGGAGACCCCGAGCGTGAAAGGCGGCGCGTTGGTGAACGACTGGGCAAGGCAGCCATGTGAGCCCATTAACCACGGTGTGCGGCATGATTATTGCGCAGACATCGCAACGGGCACTACCTTTCGTCAGCTGCAGTTTCTTGCGTGGAATCGTCTTGGTGCGGTTCCGCCACATCTGCAAGCGGGGCTCCTTCCGTTGTCTCGAGACAAGCTGTGGTTGAGGCTGCCATGGCCAAATGCAAACGCACCGATGGCGGTAACGGGGTTTGCAAATCAAAGGGTGGCTTTCGACAAGCGCAATGGACGCTCGAACGAGGCTGGCGAGAATGCGTCAACGTGAGATGTGAAAATGCAAGCAGGCCTCTTGTCAGCGCTTTCTGTTCCGTTCAGCTATTTTAGGATTTTCAGCATACTTGTGACCAAAGCGTGACGTGGCGAGCGGACACCCGTCGTCACCTTTCACCGGTCCACCATCACGGTCAAGCCGACGGCACTCTCGGAGGGTGTGCCATGCCTCCACCAATGCTGCGCTTCGAGACAAGACGATCAAATTGGTGTTGTCGCACACACACTCACACCCTTGCGTGTTCTAGAAATAGCGTGCGACGGCGTCTTGACACGCGGCCTGGGTGTAGGTGTCTCGGTCTCTGCAGACGCGAGGATCCTCGGGGGTTGGCATTGTGTCTTCGTCGACAGTCCCAAGCTCGGGCTCGTGGACTTCCCACACCCCATCCGTCTCATAAGCGCGTCGAAGCAGTGTGTGCACCAGTGAAACGAGCACCCATTCTTCTGGGCGTTCACTGGCGTCGATGACCACCTTGCGCACGCGGGCAAACTCTGACCAGCTCTCCAGCTCGGCAAGCAGCTTGTGTAGGAGGTCGTGGTCGGCCAAGTCAGTCACGCTGGTAAAGACGGCGGCGACATCGTCGTCAGCATCGCCGGTCATGGAATGCCACGTGACAGAGCTGCAGCGATGCTCGCCTGCTGGAGGAGCTACAGCCCCATAAAAGACATCGGTAATCATTTTGGTTTTGTGAGCGGCAGAGTCGGGGTCCCCGTAGACCACGCAAACGCGAGGCGCAAGCCTTGCTGGAGGCACCATGGCCGACGGACCCGTGGGAGTTGCCGAGCTTGACTCTGATGGGGGCTGCAGCGCAAGGGCGTTTTCAGAACGAGTAGCTGGTCAAGCAAGATAGTAGGAAAATGTCAAGGTTGGTGAATGGTCTGGCTACGCGCTCGGCAGTAAGTGACGTGTCGCTAGCGCACTGATAAGAGATTGAAATTTTGACACGGTCGTTTTTGGGACATGGCCTGAGGCTTGAAAAAAGCCTGAAAAAAGCCGCTCTCATGATGACGATGCTTCAGGTTCGTTTTGCTTGGCTCCGGGTCACTCGACGTTCCGGCGTAGCTTCGCCCACGGCTTGGTTCAACGCTTGCCCCTAGGGTTCGGGGTCTTCTTCCTCGCTCGAGCTGCCTGATGCTGGATCAGAGCCAGCTTGACGAGCCCGAGCGTTTCTGATGTCATGGCGTAGCAGCACGGCGTGCACAATGATGCGAGCGGCAACCACGTTTGCCACGGCCATGCCGAGCCGGTGGGCTGCCATCATCACCCCAGCCACACTCTGCCGGACGCTGCCGTGGGGTTGAACGCCAGACCGACTGAGGTAAACGGCCCGCATGCAAGTGGATGGCGATCGGCTCCTGAGAAAGAGTCGGGACGCGTACGCGCGACATTCCTCGAAGATGGCTGCCTTGCCAGCGTAGACCATCAACACGCTGGGGTTTCGGTCCATCACGCGACGAGCCACGCTTGCGTGGTTCCGGGGCTCGCCCCCCGTCAGCCATACGACGTCCACCGTGGCGGGGACGACCAGGTCGGTCGTCAACATGCTCTGCGTCAGATCAACAGCCACTGACCGCACGGGTCCGCACTCGGCAGCGTCTCGGTATTGGGTGGACGGCTGCGCCTTGTCACCAGCGACCACATCGACTCGACGAGCCTGGAACCCCTTGGCGAGCGACATCTCGTGCAGCGCCAGCGCATCAATCACAACCTCACTTGCGGTTCGCACGCAGGCGTTGACCAGCCGAACGCGTGTCGCGGACCCAACCAAGCCTTTGGGCACTCGAATCATGTGCTCCATCAGCAAAGGCGTGGGGGCGCATCGGCACGCGACTTCCAGCGCGTCCAGAGGCCCCCGATTGACCCGGTCCGCCAACATGAGTGTTTGGCGCACAAGAGCAAGAGCCATGATGGGCAGGTCGCTAAACGCGAGGCGTTTCAGGTTGGGATACGCCACGGGCAGCGTGCATTCTGCGCCATTGTGGTACGTCAGGCTGACCGTACGATCGTTGCTAAGAATACCCAACATCATGAGACCCGTGACAAACGTCGAGCCCATCCCGCGGACGACTGTGAGTGCCAGAGGGTGGCAGGCGTGACGGTAGCAGGTCTTGCCCGTGCCCTCGGTGAACAGGGAAAAGGCTTTTTCCAACGCGAGCGATTCGGGGGCGGCAAAGTTGACCGACAGGCTCCGAAGACGCGGACCCCAGATGAGCAGCATGATCCAGGTCATGCTGGTGCTGCCTACGCCTGTTTCCAAGAGCAATGCAATCCCTTCCGGAAAGCGGTTCGCGTCCACGAGCTCGTGCAGAGTTTGAATCGCGGCTCCAAAAGACATGCTTTGCGTAGGCCCAAAGGGCTCGCCCGCGACGCGGGCATGAAGGTGGTTGCCGAAGTTAACTACAGCCTCGTTCGTTGCGGGCGAAACAGCAACACGGACCGTCTCGAAGGGAAGGTGGACAATCGGCATTGCGAAGGGCGCTGCGCGCAGGCGTCACGCGCGCATAGACGAAGAGACGATGGATATGTGGATGAAGGGGAATTTGGTGGCTATGGTGAACGGCAAGTCAAGGGTAGTAAATCCCAACCGACGCTGCTGCTGGTCAGAATGGCGTCGTCGGGTCATGACGTCACGTCCAAGGGTACGATGGCCACTGTACCGATCAGCAGGTCGCGGTGGACGACGTTTTGGGCGAAGCGGCCTGGGTCGAAGGGCCCTGCTTGGTCGGGGTAGATCCTGTGCGCTTGAGCGGGAGTCATGTTGCGATTTCCGCACGTAGCCGTACCTGTGGCCCTGCCCCCATCGATCTGCTATCCGATTCCGTGGTCGGTTTGGTGGTGCTTGTGTGAGACTCGTCGGCCATGATTATTCGTTTATGGCAGGCTCTACGTAGTCTCAGCCCCATAAAATTCAGTCAACCCTTGAAGCAAACCCCGTTCACGAAGCGCACTCATGTTTGCGCCTCGGGACAGCGCTCCTAAGCAACATCGAGGCGACGGACCCAGCCCCTCCCTGGGCAAGTCCCCACCGATTGACCTTGCGGAACGTCGAGTTGTCGAGTCGTTGCTGCCGTTGTGCGTGCGCTAGGGTCGCCTGTAGACGAACGGTGGTCCCGGCGGCAGGCAGACCGACCCAACCATCCGTCATCCAAACTAATCAGTCAGCCCGGCCCCAGTCCGTTCGACGGGCTCGGAGAGGTTGGACGGCTCGCGACCGTCGCCGCGCGCGCGTGCGATCTCGGCGGCGCACGCTTCCTGAACGGGGCGGCCCAGCGCGGCGCGAAAGCCGGGGCTGGCGCGAGCGTTGGCCAGCGCCGTCTGCCCGCTCTGGCGCAGGACCTCGACGTCGCCCCGACGCAGCACGTTGCCGAGCTTCCAGTTGAACCCGTCCTTGGCAGCCAGCTCCCGGCACGCCTCGACCGCCACTGCCAGCAGCAGCCGGTCCAGGGACGAGGCCCTGGCCTGGTTGGCCCCGCCCACGACCAAGCGCATGGCCTGCTGCAGGTAAGCGGCGCCTTCATGGCGCTCGTCGCTGCCGTCGGCGTCGACCCCAAAGCCGGGCACCCCGTCGCGCACCGCGTGGGCCAGCATCTCCCACAAGCAGGCTGCCGCACGGCGCGAGCGCTGAGCCACTGCCCACGCGTCCGTCATCAGGGCATGGGCGGCCGAGCCCTCGCCGTTGATGGCGCGCGTGGTCACCTCGATCCACAAGGCCAGCCCAGCGTCGGGCGGCGTTTGCCCTCCGGCTGCCTCGGGAACCTTCCAATCCTGCGCCACGGTCGATTCGCGCAGGCCTTGCAGGAGCGGCGCACTCATGGCGTGCGGGTGGCGGGTAAGTGAAGCCTCGTCGGAAGCGTGGCTGTACCCGGCTGTACCCGGCGCCACGTCGCTGACGAATGACGCACGGCGCGCCCGCTTGCAAACTCTGCCAGCGGTCATGCGCGGTCCTCGGCGCGGTCCACCGTTTGGGATCCTTGCTGACGAAGCATCCGCGCAACCGAAGTGCTTCGGGATGACGCCAGAATTTCCAAGTCAGTCGAGACGTACGGCAGACAAGAGTTAGTGCTTGGGCCTTGCCAAAGTTGAAGAACTTGCGGAGCAGGAGTGGCTTCAGGCAAAGCCGAGTTCTCGAACTCAGTGGGGAGGGACCCGCTATCCGTCAACAGGAGTGTGATTCGGAGCCTTGCCAAAGTTGAAGAACCTGCACGGCAGGAGTGGCTTGAGTCGAAGCCGAGCTTTCGAACTCAGTGGGCAGGGGGAGTGACCCGCCGTTCACTAGTAATGGGAGTGTGATTTGAAGGCCTCTCGACCTGTCGCCTCCTCGTCAAAAATAGCAACGCCGTTCACGGCCGTTGCTGCTCCTGTTCGGGTGAAAGGAATTCGGCGTCGGGCGGGTGCAGTCCCAGTTCGTGTCTTCTTCAAGAATAACAACGTCAGTCAGGCTGCTCGCCCGTTCTCATGGCGAACTGACATGAGACATCATGTCCGTCGCTGCTGCCCGCATGGTTCGCCCATGTGCTGTGCCTGCCGCAAGCAGCCAGCGCCTGTGACATGCGTGGGGTGGTTGTTGATGGAGCTCGTATGTGTGCGTGTATGCCCTGAATTGGTAAACGACCGGCACACAGCCACAGAAGGAAACAGTAGAGGGTTGACCTAGACGCTTGGCGAGTCGTCTCGATCCAACACGTGACCGTCGACGACAATGGGCTGGCGGTCCTGGAGAGACCCGTACGTCGCCGTCGCCGCGCGAATGTGCCCAACAATGTCGTCGACGTGGGCACCGTGGTCAAAGCTGGCCTTGAGGTTGACAAGGTTGCGCAGGCAAAGCTCGGCCTCGTTCCGGATGCGCTTGTCGTGGCAGTTGCTCAGCGCGTTCGAGGTCAACTCGTTGGTCAAGCCCGTGACCGAGCGCTCGATGTAAGCTCGCACCATGCTCAGCGGGTACTTGCCGGGGCAGCGCCGCCAACGACCAGCGAGGTTGGCGAGGGTGCGCAAGGCGTAGGACACAACGAGGTCGACCTTTTCAGACTGATCGCGGCTGACGTTCATGGCAAAAGTTGAAGGCGAAAAGGTGTAGCTGAATGGCATGGGGTGGAAAATGCCCGGCAGGACGGGCGACAAATGCCAGGTTGTGCTATTCTTGGATGCTGAATAAGCGGTGCTGATAACCCTTATCAGCACGTTACAAATAGCGCTGATAACCCTTATCAGCAAGTCTAAATTGGGAATCTATTTCGGTCGACTGCAGCACAAGACCCCCTTGCTTCCAGCAGAAGTGGGCTCATTTACCACGTCATTTGTTGCTTCATTTCCTCTCCAGCCACGTAAGTCTTCTGCCTTTGGATTGGATACCCCCTTGTGCTTCGGAGCGTCTTGTCCTGCACCCTTGCAGCACGTTCTTTGTTCACCCTGCCTTCCGATTGCAGCTCACTCTGCGTTTCAAGCGACTTTTGCACACACCCATCTCCCTATACTTGACCCTCCACCGTTGGCTCACGAGCAGCTTGCCTTGCACCATGACCGATCTTGCCTTTCAATACCCGATGTTGCCATTGCATCGCACTGCCAAGTGCTTGGTGACCCTCAGCGCCCACCTGCGGGCCCACTACTTTGTGGGCACCGAGGCCTCTCCCAACGCTTGGAAGGTGTACCGCGACGTGGCGGCGCAAGGCGACTGCTTTTACGATTGCGTGACTCGCGCCCACAACAGCGCTCAAGCCAACCCGGGTGCCCTGCTGTCGCTGGGCGAGCTGCGCCAACGCATCTCTGGAAGTTTGGACGAGGGCGACTTTGAAGCGCGCGTCGACTTTTACGTGGCCATGGCCGCCAGCGAGGCCAACGTCCTTGACTCGAGCTCGCCACGTCATGTTGGCTGGAAAATGACGTCAATATCCAGCGTAACGTCGTCCAGCGGGTCGTACGCGGGCATTTTTCCGAGTTCTATTTTTTGGCGCGCTCCTTGCTCGTTCGCAGCACCCGCCCCGAAAAAAGAAAATGAGCCAGGCACCGACCATCATCAGCGGGGGTGCTACTGGGGCAGACAAGTGCTGGGCGACCGAAGCGCTGCAGCGAGGAATGGACGTGCACGTCTGTACGTTTGAAGGCCATCGACGGGCTACCCTGCCGCCAGGCGCCCGGTTGATTCTGCTGGCACCGGGTCACCGAGTGCGGTTCTGGGCCGAGCTACAGGCTGTGGCGCAACGGCGACACCTGCAACCGCGGTACGAACCGGCTTCGTACGTCACCTGCCTTTTGCTGCGCAACGCAATGCTGGCGCTGCGCAGCCAGGCCCTGCTGGTCATTGCTGAACAGCGGCCCAGCCCCAGAGCGTTTTCGCGGACGGCGCGCCCCTGGGACTGCATGGTCTACGGTGAGACAGGGTGGACGGTGCAGCTGTTTGTCGAGCGGCACATCAAGCACGAGCGGCAACCCTCGCTGGCCGTCTTTGCGCAAGCCACCAGCACGTGGTACGCCGCCCACATTGACTTTCCAGCGCAGGCCGTGCGCTGGACGGCGATCGAGTGCCCCGTCATGGCCATGCGGCTGCTGCCAGCAGTGCCAACCAGCGTGGGATGCGTTGGTGTGCGGCAGCTTCGCGACACAGGGCGCGTGGCCATTGCCTGCGCGCTCGAGCAGCTTCAGGCAGCGCGCGAGCCGGGCTGAAAATACGAACCATTGCAAACCAAGGACGCGCATCCCTCGAGATCACCCGACATCTCGCGACCGTGAGAGGGGCTGCGAGCATAATCCAATCAATTGCCAAAGAAATCACGGGTCTCTCTCGTCCGAGCTGCTGCTTGGCTCAAAGTTGTGTTGCGTCCAATGCTGCGCTGGTGGGTGAGCGACGCTCTGGGTTGACGAGGCGACGAGCTGCTCTGCAGCTCGCCGGAGCATGGCGGCTTCTTGATGCTCCGCCAGGCTCACCTTGGCTTGCACGAGCGGCGGCAACGGCTCGCCCAGGCCCGCGTCGTTCGCGACGGCTTGGTGCAGCAACGGCGGAGGCTGCAACCCCGCCAGCGCAGCAAGGTCCTCGGCCGCCTGTGCCCGCCGCTGCGCTTCGTGATTGGGCGCGGCCGGCGACGTGAGCGGAGGCAGGGGTCCGTGCTCCGGCGCGCCGACGCCAGTGCTGGCTGCAGTGCGGCGGCGGGTGCGCTGGGTCACGGGCGCCGTCCCCACAAACCCGGTGCTGGACTGAAAGTGCTTCATGACACTGGCAATGGTCCTTGGGCTCCACGGGGGGGAGGGGCTGCCTGACCGGAAGCAGTGCAGGTCAGCATGTTGACACGTCACGTATCGTCACTTTTATGAGCAAACAATTTTATGCCACGTCACACATAATAAGGCCCTGCGCAAGCGCTGCATTCACTTACAGAGGGCGGGGAGTGACCATGGCCCGCACGTCTAGCTCGTCGCTCCAATGCAACTCACGCGCTTCCATCATGACCGCGTTAATGGCGTTTCCAACAACAAGATCCATGAGCTACTTTCGCCAGTTCCAGCAGTCGTTGCAATTGACAGAGCAACGCGAACTGCAGGTGTTGGTGAGGTTGGTGAGAATCCCCGCTCCTTGGCGGGGCAGAGCCAGTACCGTCTCACGGTCTTGCTCTTTAGAACAACCATGACTGGCTTGCGATCATGTCGACCATGGAACCCCTGCGGACGATTGCTTTGGGTGACACTGGCTTCCCGGCGCAGGTTCAAGTGACGTGGGTGCCGGGGAAGACGGACCGTGAGCAAGGTTTCTTTTGCATCCAAGGTAAGGTTCTGCCAGATGGCTTACGTGGGTAAGCTGACGGGGTGGGGGGTGCGGCGCAGGCCCTCTCGTGGACGAACGCAAACGCGCCGACCTGCAGGATCGGATCGACGCTGCCGAAGCCAAGGCAGTGCGGGCTTTGGCTGAGAGCCCTCATGCGCCTGGCCATGGCGCGTCATTCGCGACGGACAAGCCGAGAGACCGGGCTCGCGGGGCACAAGCCCTCGTCGCGCTGCCCGCTGACTCTGCAAGGGCCTGCGCGCCGCCATCGTCCATCGACGCTGTCCTTCCTGACGACGCATCACGTCTTGCGCTGGCCGTTAGGTCGGACGCTGAAGCGAGGCCTCCGCTTGTCGCAGGCCCGGGGGAGCAAGACGGTGCTGCCGCAACGGCGCTAGCCGCCGATGGCAGCCAGGGTCGCAGCCCAGGGTGCGTCGAGAGCCTTTGCAACCGGGACAGCAGTGGGGATGCGCAAGAGACCGTTGCCGAGCAGAGCCCTCCCAGTGGCACGTGTGCCATGGACGCAGGCTCGGACGACGACGGGGTCGGCCCCCATGATACCCGTGACGCGAGCGCCTGTCTTGCGCTTGATTGTGCATCCCTGCTCCATGGACAAGGCGCTGCAACCACGCTGTCAGCAGGCAAGGGGCAAGGCATGGTCAACATGGTCAACCTAGGCGGAGCATCTCCAGACAGGGAACCGGTGTACGTCGCGTACCATGCGGCGGTGCAGCGCAGCCAGAGCACGAACGAATTTGTCTTTGATCCCTCCCAGCTCCAGCCCGTGACGAACGTTCGTTGCTGGATTGAAGGACAACTACCAGACGCTGCCGTCCACACGTCTGCGCCCCAGGATAAGAGGACAAAGCTAAGGTTGTGAAGCGTGGTAGGCCGGGACAGACTCTTCCTCGATGTAATTACAGTTGACAACTGTCGCCCAGCACAGTGAGTGCCTGCTCTTGCCATCTCCATTGAGGTCGGACATGAGCAGCCGTAAGTGCTTTGTCATGAACGGACCATGCATGTTTCTTATCAAAGCTAGACACTCAATTCAAGTAATAGACGGTCTGACACTGACCATCTCTAAATTTCACAGCTGGTGCGAAGTTGGCACGACGCTTCTCAGCTGCCCACGCAACTGGCCCTGTAGCCTCCGGGGTAATTGACGACGAACCGTCTTGAGGCAGCGCGAGGCTGGAACGTGCGCGGGCATGGCTTGAAGGACAGCCTTGACATCGCGCACGCACCCCATCTTGCTGAGCCAGCTCAAGGCAGTGTTGTATACCAGTTCGTCGTACTCCACCACCGGTCGCCAGGCCCAGAACTCTCTCATCAGAGCCGGGGCATCCCGATCCTTGCCAAACGCGTTCATCAACGATGTCAAGGGGATGACGTCCACCTCGAGCCCCATGCTGACCATGTTACGAAGCCAAAAGCGACACCGGGGCCCCCGCTGAGAATGCAGGCCGGTAATGCCAGGGTCGTCGACAAAGGCGACCGACTCATCTTCGTTACTGATGGCTTGAATCAAGATGCTCATGACGACACAATCGACGCCAAACGGCTCGGCCCGCACCACCCTAGAGCCCCCAGACAGGTTGGCCATAAAGTGCTCCGCCACGAGCGAGCCTTGCGCATTGATGACGGCTTTGAGCATAAAGCCAATCGAGCACGGAGTCAGAGGAACCGCTCGGCGCCGCGCGGCCCAAAGCCAGTTTGCAAGCGCCCCGACGTCGCTGCCGAACGTCGCTACCAGGGTCGTGCAGGTCGTGTCGTCCAGCTGGTGCTGGTGAGCCAGGCGCTCAAACAGAGTTCGGGCTTGCTTGGGATCTCGCATGGCAAGCCAGACCCTCATGGCAGCGTCGGTCGTCCTTGGGCAGGGCGGCAACCCGTACCACACCAGGTTTGCAAACAAATCCAAGCTGTCGGCAAGCTGACCCAACCTCAAGTGCAGATGCATGGCGAGGGTCACCGTCGTCCCGTCGACCGCCACAACCGCCGGGTCCATGGTGTTGAAGAGGTCGATCCCCATCCGCAAGCTGTCGCCGCCCTGGGCTAGCAGGAGGGCGAGAAACGTGTTGTACGTCACTCGGTCAGCGAGCCCTCGGTCACAAATGCTGCTAAACAAAACACGCGCGTCGGCGAGCGCGCCCGACTTGCAGTGCAGCGCCAGAATGGGGTTGTAGCTGGTCGCGTCGGCCGTGACCGTTGAGTGCGCCTCCAGCGCTTCAAGCCAGCGCAGTGCCGCCACAGTGTTGTTGCTGCGAGCGGCAGCGTGAATAAGCGCGTTGAACGTGTAGAGGTTGAGCGGTAGCTTGATGCTCTGCATCTCTGCCAGCACCGATTCAGCGCAGCCCAGGTGACCGCGGCGCGCGTGCACCGCAATCAACTTGTTGCATGCAACGACGGCCGCCTTGACGAGTGTGTCAGAGGCACCCTGCCCTTGATCAAGGTCACGCAGCCGAGAGGCAGCGTCTGAAGTTGCCGCTTCGACCTGGGAGGCATGGTGACGACGGTTGGCTCTCGAGGCTCGCTTCGACGTGCGGGGTCGGAGAACGCCGTCGGTAGACCAATTTCGCTCCTCAGGAGCAGAGGCGACGGACAACGCTTGGCTCATGCTGACTGTGGGCAGGGTCGGGCCTGTCGTTACGCTGGATAACTAAAGGACCGCCTGGCCCCCGACGGGCGAAAAGCCCGGCTTGCGTCACATCGTACACGTAGCCCCCGGTTGGCACTTGTGACATTCAACGCCACGTCATGCGCAAAGATTGACGTGGCTCGCAATTGCTGGATGGAACTGTTACCTCGTCACCCACCCTGGACGAAATTCAAATTGAACCGTCAACTCGCTCCGGCCGAGGCGGTGCGAAACATGATGTTGACCTCGTCTCCCCGACGCACGCGCCGCTCTTGACTGTTGTGCATGTTGTCTTCAATCCGCGCGCGAACGCGTGCGCGAACCTCCTCGTGGACCCACGGGGTGTAGGGCATGCCAGAGGCATCAAGGTCCGGGCTTGTCATGGTAAACAGCATCATGATTCCAACCAACAGTGCAAAGAGCCACGTTCGACCGTCCATGCTGCACCAAAAGTTCGAGGAGGAACGGCGAAGCAAGCCGGCTGTTTACGCAGGACGACCATCCAGGTTGTTTTCCCTCGAGTGCCTGCTTGGCGAGAGGGGCGGACCACGTCCCGGCGACGCAAAAACGAGCAGCCGCCCAGACAACAATCAGGCTCTTGGCCCCCAAAACGCAGGCGGCATCGCGGCGCTATTCGAAACGCGCGTCGCTCACGTTCGCTGGCGGCTGCCGTAATGCATCCGCTCATTGAGCATATCAAACGCGGTTTGCGCGTCTGAACTTCCCTTGAACGTGACGCTGTAAACCTGGCGCGGGTCGCGCGCGCGCCCGGGCATGATTATGAGCAGCTGCGACGGTGTGCAGCCAAGGCGAGGAATCAGACGTATCTCGCTGATGCGGGTGAGGGGCAGTAGGTGCGTTTCGCCACAAAGGCCCGAGAGCTCGAGGGCGTCGGGCCGCACCTTGACTTGGCCGGCAGCAGCGGCCAGCCAGGCCAGCGGCCCGCTCCAATGCAGCGCGGGCAGTCGCATGACACAGACAAAGGGCAGCGAGACTTTGACGAAAGTGCGGCACATTGGGCACCGAGGTTGACGCTTGAGCCAAGGCACCACGCACGCTTTGTGAAACTGATGCTGGCACACGAGCGGTCGCACCACGTCGCGGGCAAGGGGCTCGAGGCAAATGGAGCACGGCTCGAGCGACACGTGCTCCCTCGCAACAGGCTCAAGGTGCGGGGTCGACTGGTGGACGGTAGCCGACCATCGGTGGCCCATACCAGATCACCGTGTGCGGCTGGTTGCACCTGGCGCGTCGCTTCTGAATGATTTTTCAAGCGGCCTAGCGGCCCGCGGCCAGCCTCGACCGGGCGGGCGGCGGGTGGCGTGCTGGCGCGGGTACGCCTTGACGGACGCGGCGTTCCAGCAAGACAGCCCCTCGCGGCAGCGCTAGGCCCGCGCAGGTAGCCGTCGGTCAAAAACACCGCCGTCGTGCAGCGCGTCGCGGCGCAGGCGGTGGTCGTGCGCCGAGAACAACCGCGTGCCCACGTGCTGCTCGAGCCTGCGAGCCGTCAGCCGCACTGGCTGGCCGTCGGCCACGGTGCGGAAGCTCACCAGAAGACCCGTCAGCGTGGCCGTTGATTCTTAGTCAAGCACCCGGTTGGCAAGTGCGGGCCACAAACGCTGACGTCATGGGCCTGTGGTGCCTACGGGTTGGACGCAGGGTCGAACAGATCGGGCAGCCCTCCTGGTCCAAGAAGTTCTTCGGGTATAGTTACAAACGTATTGGGCTGGTTGGGCTGCAGGTTTTGGGATATTGGTATAGGCCCATCACCAACGACGGTCGCAAACACGCCTGGCTGGTCGGCCGTGAGGATGTTATGGTCCGCGTCGACCAGATGCAACACCAAGACCCCGCCGCCAACCATAGAGTTGACTTGGTAGTGACGCGTTCCGACCTCGTGTAGCGACATCATCAGGAGCGGATTGCCATAATCGATCGGGATGGGCGACTTTGGGTGTAACGTGTTGATGGCCATCAAGTCGGTTGCGACTTCCGGCACAGCATACACCCGAACGCAGATCCACCGCACAAACACAGGGTTCACCGTCAGGCCACTCCCTGGAAAGGGGCGTCCGATGTTGCTCCATGTTACTGGCTGGGCGTTCAACCCAACTCGGCGGAAGCTTTCGTTCAGGAAAAACTGCTGCAGCCCTTGCTTGATTTCCAAAACGTTAGACTCCAAATTATTGCTTTCCAACCCCCCCCCGGCGGCGGTTAAAGCCGCTTGGCTTATTTGCCCAAACGCGATCAACGACTCGAAGGGATTGTCGACTGCCGACATACTTGCTGAGCCAAGATGTTCACGAGGGCGTCCCTACTTTGAAAATTACGCATGTCGCAAGCTGGCGCCTGAAGAGCGTCGAGCTTGACTCCCACCGCTTGGAGGAGAGGTCGGGGCTCGAAGGTGGTTTCACGAGGACGTCCCGATTTTGAAGAAGACGCATGACGCAAGCTGGCGCCTGAAGAGCGTCAGGGTTGACTCCCAGTGCTTGGAAGGAAAAGACGGGGCCCCAGCGGGGGAGCCAGGGAAAGGACGGGGCCCGGAGGGAAGCGTGTTTCACGAGGGCGTCCCGAGCGCCGGGCGCTGGCGTCCCGACCGGTCGCCGTAATGCATCTGCTCGCTGAGCATGTCGAAAATGGTCCGCGCGTCGGAGGCTCCCTTAAACGCAATGCTATACACTTGACGGGGGTCGCCCGCACGCGCAGGGACGACCAAATGCAGTTGAGGCGGCGCGCAGCCGAGGCGAGGAACCAGACGGATTTCGCTGATGCGGGCGAGAAGCACCAGATGGACCTTGTCACAAAGGCTCGAGAGCGCGAGGGCGTCGGCCTGCACCTTCACCTTGCCGCCCGCGGCCAGCCAGGCCAATGGACCTCCGGGAGGCAGCTTTGGCTGCCGCGTCACGCGGAGAAACGGCAGCATGGGCTTGACAAACGCTCGGCACATCGGGCAGCGAGCGTGGCGCTCCAGCCAAGGCGCGACACATGCTCTGTGAAACTGATGTTGGCAGACGAGCGGTCGCACCACACGAGTGACAAGAGGCTCGAGGCAAATGGAGCAGGGCTCGAGCGACACGTGCTCCCTCGCAACAGGCTCAAGGTGCGGGGTCGACTGGTGGACGGTAGCCGACCATCGGTGGCCCATACCAGATCACCGTGTGCGGCTGGTTGCACCTGGCGCGTCGCTTCTGAATGATTTTTCAAGCGGCCTAGCGGCCCGCGGCCAGCCTCGACCGGGCGGGCGGCGGGTGGCGTGCTGGCGCGGGTACGCCTTGACGGACGCGGCGTTCCAGCAAGACAGCCCCTCGCGGCAGCGCTAGGCCCGCGCAGGTAGCCGTCGGTCAAAAACACCGCCGTCGTGCAGCGCGTCGCGGCGCAGGCGGTGGTCGTGCGCCGAGAACAACCGCGTGCCCACGTGCTGCTCGAGCCTGCGAGCCGTCAGCCGCACTGGCTGGCCGTCGGCCACGGTGCGGAAGCTCACCAGAAGACCCGTCAGCGTGGCCGTTGATTCTTAGTCAAGCACCCGGTTGGCAAGTGCGGGCCACAAACGCTGACGTCATGGGCCTGTGGTGCCTACGGGTTGGACGCAGGGTCGAACAGATCGGGCAGCCCTCCTGGTCCAAGAAGTTCTTCGGGTATAGTTACAAACGTATTGGGCTGGTTGGGCTGCAGGTTTTGGGATATTGGTATAGGCCCATCACCAACGACGGTCGCAAACACGCCTGGCTGGTCGGCCGTGAGGATGTTATGGTCCGCGTCGACCAGATGCAACACCAAGACCCCGCCGCCAACCATAGAGTTGACTTGGTAGTGACGCGTTCCGACCTCGTGTAGCGACATCATCAGGAGCGGATTGCCATAATCGATCGGGATGGGCGACTTTGGGTGTAACGTGTTGATGGCCATCAAGTCGGTTGCGACTTCCGGCACAGCATACACCCGAACGCAGATCCACCGCACAAACACAGGGTTCACCGTCAGGCCACTCCCTGGAAAGGGGCGTCCGATGTTGCTCCATGTTACTGGCTGGGCGTTCAACCCAACTCGGCGGAAGCTTTCGTTCAGGAAAAACTGCTGCAGCCCTTGCTTGATTTCCAAAACGTTAGACTCCAAATTATTGCTTTCCAACCCCCCCCCGGCGGCGGTTAAAGCCGCTTGGCTTATTTGCCCAAACGCGATCAACGACTCGAAGGGATTGTCGACTGCCGACATACTTGCTGAGCCAAGATGTTCACGAGGGCGTCCCTACTTTGAAAATTACGCATGTCGCAAGCTGGCGCCTGAAGAGCGTCGAGCTTGACTCCCACCGCTTGGAGGAGAGGTCGGGGCTCGAAGGTGGTTTCACGAGGACGTCCCGATTTTGAAGAAGACGCATGACGCAAGCTGGCGCCTGAAGAGCGTCAGGGTTGACTCCCAGTGCTTGGAAGGAAAAGACGGGGCCCCAGCGGGGGAGCCAGGGAAAGGACGGGGCCCGGAGGGAAGCGTGTTTCACGAGGGCGTCCCGAGCGCCGGGCGCTGGCGTCCCGACCGGTCGCCGTAATGCATCTGCTCGCTGAGCATGTCGAAAATGGTCCGCGCGTCGGAGGCTCCCTTAAACGCAATGCTATACACTTGACGGGGGTCGCCCGCACGCGCAGGGACGACCAAATGCAGTTGAGGCGGCGCGCAGCCGAGGCGAGGAACCAGACGGATTTCGCTGATGCGGGCGAGAAGCACCAGATGGACCTTGTCACAAAGGCTCGAGAGCGCGAGGGCGTCGGCCTGCACCTTCACCTTGCCGCCCGCGGCCAGCCAGGCCAATGGACCTCCGGGAGGCAGCTTTGGCTGCCGCGTCACGCGGAGAAACGGCAGCATGGGCTTGACAAACGCTCGGCACATCGGGCAGCGAGCGTGGCGCTCCAGCCAAGGCGCGACACATGCTCTGTGAAACTGATGTTGGCAGACGAGCGGTCGCACCACACGAGTGACAAGAGGCTCGAGGCAAATGGAGCAGGGCTCGAGCGACACCCGCGTACGGTCGACGGCCTGCAGATGAACCGCGGCGGGCTCAGCTGCAACGAATGACATTATGTGGCCCATGACGGGTCGCGGGGACTGGTGCGTTGCTCTTGGCGCGTGAGCTCGGAATGATTTTTCGGCCGGCCTAGCGAACGGCGTCTGGCCCTGACCGGCGGGTGCCCCGGCCGCGGGTTGCACTTGACCTCCTTGCACCTGGCCAGCAGGCGTAGGGCCCCGCCCGCCTCGGGGCCCCGCCAGGCCCTTCCCGACCGGCCCTTCCCGACCGGATCGCCTCGGCCCGCTCGCAAAAAGCTGGGGATGAGCCTGGCCCAGGCAAGGACCCTGTTGCTCCCGCTACCCCGCCATGTTCAGCGCGGCCTCCCGGAACGCGTCGCACGGCCAGCCTGATCCGCTGCCCGGCCTGCTCCGCCAAACATGCTTCGCCGAGCACGCGGACGCCATCGCGGGCCTGCTGCGCTCCATGCAAGAGTCGTACCACGAGCCCGACGCGGAGAAGGAAGAAGAGGCGATCGGGCAACTCAGCAGCCTCGTGTTCGGCTGCGTCCCGACCCTCACGCAGGTCAGCAGCGTCGGAGCGTACCCGGTGTACACGCTGGCGACTGAGGCCCGCACGTACCGCTTCCAGTGGGGCAAGCGCCTGACCAAAGGGTGCTACAACCGAGTCTACTACGGCAACCTCACGGCCGAGCAGGAGCGCCGGCCGGCGCCGGTGCCAGGATTCTCCCCGCCAAAGTCGCCGGCCCCTCGGACCGCGGATCGGCCGGCCGTGCAACCGGTGGTCGTCAAGACGACCCGCGACGCTGATGACCTTCGCGTCTACGTCTTGGAGAACGTCATCCATGCCATCCTGTGCGTGCTGCCAGCCTTGGCGGACCACGTTGTGCCGTTTCGCTTCGCGTTCAAGCTCCCTCGCCAGGGCGACCCCCCCTTCACCTTTGGGGTGGTGCTGGACGACCCTTGCACGGGCCACCTTGGTCAATGGCTGGAAGGCGAGCACGCGGCCTTTTTAATGGACGCCCAGCTCCGAGACGACAAGCTGTTCAGCCTTTTGACGTCGGTGGCTCGCATGCTGCACTCGATTCAAGCGGCCCATCACTTTCAGCACCGGGACCTTAAGTGCGACAATGTCATGTACGTTGCCGCCGTCGACCCGCAGCACAAAGCCACGACCCCGTCGACCGGGTGCTTTGCGTACCCTTCGTTCGGCATGGACTGCAAGATGATTGACTTTGGCATGACCCGGCTCCAGGTTGGCGACCGGTACCTCGGGTGCGACTGTGTCCACGACGACGCGCCGTTCAACGCCGCTGGCGATCTCCAGTTCTGGTGCCTCACGATGTTGGAAGATTACCAGGTCGAGTTGTCGGCGGTGGCCCCCCGGTTCTACCGATGGCTTGAAGGTGTCTGCGACCGTCTGCAGCAGCAAATCCGAGCGGCCTCGACCGTGGACTACGACACGCTCAACGCGGACGAGCGGTCCCAACACGTGGCCGAATGCATCGTGAATATTTCCGTCCCAACGTTTTGCCCTGCGGAGATGCTGCGGGTGATGCACGTTTATTGGGAGAGCAAGAGCGTGGGCGATCTCCCTGCGCAGAAATCGCCGGAGGACCCCGCGTCGCCTAAAGCTGAGCTTTCGTAACGCTCCAGCGCTCGTGTTGCTCGTGTTGCTCGTGTTGCTCGTGTCATGCAGAGTAAGCACTACGCAGGGACTCGCTCGGTGCACATTCAAATTTCAAGTATCGAGGTCATTCAGCAGCGCCTTCATGGCGAAGAGGGCTTTTGCATGAGCCAAAAGCAAGGCAAGCATTCCTTCATGAGCGTCAGAGTTTGCTGCATCGAGGCAACCTCGAGGCTGACGGCATGGCCTCCGGCCCATACCTGCTCCACCCGTGGTGCCTGGCCGGCCCCGGTTCGCATTCGCGACCGCCGCGTCGCGCGCGCGCTGCAAGGGGCTTCCGGGGCAAGAGAGCGAGGGTTGCTGCTAGGCTTGGCCTTCTTCGCGGCTGGCTTTGTCGCTCGCTCCTCAGCCCTGCGCTTGCTGTCGTTCTTGCGTCTTGCCCGGCGCGCAGCTGCCCGCTCTCGGTCCTTGCTCCGCTTCGAGGCCGGCTCCGGGTTGGCCTCTTCTCCAGTCCCGAGCGCAGCGTGGCCCTGGCTCTGCGCTGGCAGCAGGTTGGACCCGCCAGAAGATGTCTGCAAACCCAGACCCTTGTCAAGAGACAATTTACAGTCTAGGCCAAGACGTTCTCTCGACTCACCTTTGTCTCAACGAGCCCTGATCTCGATTGACCACCACCGCGGGCTGGCGGCGTGCTTGCGGACACAGGCTCCTTGAAAAGCCCCAGGCTTGGCTGCGAGTTGCTAGGTGACGTTGGCTTTGAGTTGACTGAGAGCGGTTCGTTGAGGGGGACCGAGCCGACTGGGGATGCGGTTGCTGAAGAGCACGGGGACTCGCACCGCGGAGAGCCGGCGCTCAAAGCCGAGTCGTTTGCGAGCGCCTTGCCACAAGGGGTGGCAGGACGCTTGACCTCTGCCGTTGCCGGAACGGCAGGCGCAGGTGCCACGGCCTGCTCCTTGCCGCACACCGAGCGAGCAGAGTCCGAGTCGGCCGTGCTTCGAACAGTAGAAGTTGCCAACGAATCCTCAGCTGTCCCGTCCGTTTTCAAATCCGTCGGGACCGGGGGAGTGTCCTTCGCTGTAGCAGCAGAGCCCTCGTTCCCGACGGCGCCAGGTGTGGTCTCAGGCTGCGTCGGTGGCGAGCCCGCAAGCCCCGTGGCCCTGTGGCCGGTCTCCGCCTCTGCGCCTTTCTCGACCCCGATTGGTGACGGCGCCTTTGAACGCGCTTCCACCTGCACAGCCCCCATGCTAGGCCTGACCGGTATCGCAGTTGAGTCGTTGGCTAGGTCATTGGCTGGGCATTGTACTGGATGGCTAGCTACGGCTTTGGGGGCTGCGTCGTCGGGGGCTGCGTTCTTGGGGACTGCGTCCTTGGGGGCTGCGTGCTTGGAAGCTGCGTCTTCGGCAGCTGCGTCTTCGGTAGCTGCGTCTTTGAGGGCTGCGTCTTCGGCAGCTGCGTCTTCGGTAGCTACGTCTAAAGCTGGGTCATTGGCTTCGTTCTCGGGGGCTGCGTCTTTGGGGGCTGCGTCTTTGGGGGCTGCGTCTTTCGGGGCTGCGTCTTTGGAGGCTGCGTCTTTGGGTGCTGCCCTGCTTGCTAAGCTTTTGGCGTGCAAGGTTCCAGCCTTCTGGTTCCCCGTTCCAAGATCGTTGGCTAGGCTCTCGGCTAGGTCTTTTGCTCGCCCCGCGCTTGAAAGCGGTGTGCTAATGCCAACATTCGAGTCGGCGCAGGCGTCGACCGACTTGGCAGACACGGCCGTCCCTTGTTTGAGTGGCTTGTCCGTCTGTTCAGAGTCGTTGGATCCCGGGCCAGCCTCTCGGTTCGAGGTACACGAGCTCTGGTTTTGGGAGACATCCAAGGCTTTGATTGCAACCGAGGTCGCCGCAGAGGTCGTACAAGGTACGAGGGGGGCCTCGCCCAGAGCCAGTGCGTCGACAGGCGCTGATCCTGGCCCAGTGGATGTTCCCACGCAACCACCCGACGTCCCGCGCGCGTCGCCCTGCTCAAGGGTTTCCTTAGTAAGTGATCCCACCGTCGCAACAGGGGACCCATCTCTGGTAGCGCCACCCTCGCAAGAGCCTTTGACTAGACCGATTGCAGCTGGCAGGGTTGGATCCTGGGCAGCCAAGCCCTCATCTGGCGTACATGTCGCTTTCGTTACAAGATCAGCGAGCGGCGCCTCGATTGCCGAGCTTGGCAGCGTGGCCTCTCCAGGAGAAGCAGCCTTCCAATCACCGCTCTAAATCACCCACAGCCGCATACGTGAGGGCAGTGACACGGCCCAGCGCGACGCCCAGCACCCCGCCTCAAACTTCCCAAGCGCATTCGCGAGCGTCCAGCATGTCCATGCTCACCTGGTGGTTCGCGCCGCTCGTCAGCGCGACCTTCGCAACAAGGGTGTGGGATTGCCTCCGGCACTGGGCAATAGCAGCCTCGACGTACTGGCGCTTTGGAAGGAGCTGGGCCGCGTCCCCCGTGGGGCAGTGCTCTTTGGCTTTAACCAGCAGCGCTTGCAGCGCCTGCTGCACCGCCGCGTGGCCAACGCCGTTGTCCAGCGCCGCCGTGGCCGACACGCGCACTCCAAATTGGCCCCACGCCAGGTCGCTCAAGTCGTCTTGGGCGACAAACTGCAGCTGCTCGCTGTCGCGGTACACCTTGGTGCCAACGTCAAGCATGCGCCGGTTCTTGGCTTCCAAGGACAGCATGGCCGTTGCTGTTTCCGGCCACGCAGACGCCCCGTGAAAGCCGCCGACAGGGCGATTGACAACCACAAACGCTGAGCGGTCGCCTCTGATCAAGCAGTAGTAAAAGCCGACCACCTTGTCGAGCGAAGGCACGTAGCCGCAAACGACAAACGCGCAGACCTGCTCCATATCTTTGCACGTACACAGGCTCAGCACGACCCCGTCCACACAAAAGGTGACCTGCTTGACGCTGGCTGGAAAGTCGGCAAACACTACCGCTGGCAACGCGTTGCGGCCGAGGTTGTGATCAAAGCCCGTGAGCTTGGCACGCAGGTCGAGCGCGCTCGTGCGCTTGGTCGTGCCGTCCTGGCACAGCACATGAAAACTAGCTTGCTGGCTATAGGTGCGTTCCAAGTTGACGCGGTTGGAGTACATGGCGGTAAACTCGTCCGTCAGCTGCATCACACACGCCGCCTCGTCTTGGGCACCCATGCTGCGAGGTCGGTGCTGAAATAAGGCAGGTTGCGTCATTACTCCAGCCTAATAAATGTAACTCTTTTCTGGGGGAAAAAGCCACGTCACATTGCCACGTCACTTTGCTGCGTCACGTAAAAAAGGAGCTGGCGCTTCCAGCGTCGACCGTACATTTAGCGTCACCTACCCAAGCGCCCTCTTGCTCCCCACGCGACCATCTCGTCTTGCCCCATCCGTTTACTCGACCATGCTGCACGTCGAGCAGTATGAAAACATGTGCTATTGCATCTCGGCGCTGCAGTTTTTGCAGGCCATTGCCCGCCACACTCATCGGGATATGCAGCTGTGCCATCGATCAAAGGCGGCCGACTTGCAGGACACCAATCCCTGGGCCCCGTTGATCTGGGCTTTTCTATACCGCGGGCCCGAGGGCGAGTCGTGGCACGGAATGGAGCTGCCACACTTTCGAAAGCTGGTTGAGCACGCGCGCGTCATGCAGGGAGGAAGCTCTCGTGCCGGCGGCGACGTGACGGAAGCGCTGCAGGCTTGGCTGGACGCGTTGCTTGCGTCGGAAGCGGGGTCGAGCACGCGTGCGATTGGCGAGCGGTTTGTCCAGGTGCTGGGCTGCGACCTGACCCAGTTTCAGTACTGCCCATCGGGCGACGCGGTGCACCGAGTGAGCCGCAACGACACGGTTGTACGGGTGGTGGCGGCGAGGGTAGAAGCAGACCCGGTGGCGTCGTACCTGACGTCGCCCGTCCCAGAGCTGGTGGAAGACGTCGTGTGCGACGCGTGCAAGACCAAGCACGCCATGGTCATGGCCGAACAAGTGACTCGTCTGGGTGAGGTGGTCGTGTTTTCTCTGCAGCCCCTGTCCTCGCCGGCGCAAGGCGCGGGGCAAGAGTCGCTGACGCCGCGGCGCTTTCGAGCCGCGTACGACCTTGTTGGGCCCGACGGCGCCCCCCCGCGCCAGCTGCGCATGGTGGCGCTTGTGATTTACACGGCGTTTAGCGGCAAGGCGCAGGACGGTCACTACACGTGCTACAGCGATCCTTTGCTGGAGGGCACCATGTACACGGGCGACATTAGCAAGCAGCTGGCCAACCTCAAGTCGTTTATCGGGTACGGCATCAACCGAGGCAGCCTCAAGGGGGACGGACAGGTGACGGAGCAGCTGCTCGAGTCGAGCCCGGGGTACCAGGTGCTTGCAGCGTACCTCTGCACGTCGGCGTGACGAGCAGTGCGAGGACGGCTCCCACAGGCGAGCAGCAAGGGGCAGGAATAGTTGGTGGGAGTGCGAGAGGTGTCCCAATTCAAGTTCAAAGGAGTGACCGCCTCTTTCACCAGCGCATTGCAGCCGAAAGCCACTTTGAGCGCGCGACCATGCCATGGACGTCGCTCACAGCCCCTTTGCTGCCGTTGGCGGCCGCCCCCGCTGCGCCCGACGGGCCAGACGCTCGGGTCGCGCAGGTGCACGCGTACTGGGCGAGCCGCGGGCTCGGGCCAGCGCTGCACGCGCGCGGCCTCCAGCAGGTCGCGCACGCGGTGGTTCTGGGCTCATACCTGGTGCTGGGCGTAGCCCTGAGCCTTCCAGCTACGGCCAGGCACCTCGCGGCCCCAACGTGCGCCAACGGGCAGCCCAACGACACAGGGATGCTTGACCGCGACTGCTGGGGCCACCAGCCAGTGCGGCTAAGCCGGCTACGGGAGCCGTGGCCCGCGCACGCCGTGCTGCTGACGACCTGCTGCGTCCTGCGCGTGATCACCGACGTGCTGCAGTGCCTGCTGAGCGAGCTACCCACCCTGTGGGCGGCGCGGCAGTACTGGCGGCAGCGCCTGCGCGGGCTCGACCCGGCTCACGTGGGGTGGGCCACGGTCTTGCGAGCGCTTCGCATCGCCCTGCTGGAGAGCGACCCCCGGGCCGCCGGCGTGGGGCCCGTGGCGCTCACCTGGTGCGTGACGCGCGGGTCGGACTTTCATGTGGCCTTGGCGGCCAGCGGCCTGTACCCGGTGGGGCCCTACCGGGCTCGCTGGCCCTGGCCCGTGCTGTGCGCCGTGCAAGGGCTTGTCGACGCCTGCCTCCTGCAGGCGCCGCTGGCCGGGCCGGAAGAAGCGGCGGCGGCGAACCGCCTGCGCTGGCGCAGCCGCCTCGCGGGCGTGCTAGCGCTGCTGACCCTGCCGTACGACCTGCTCCACGCCGCAGCGGCCCTCCTGTTTCGGCACGTCGACGAGTGGCGGCGCGGCGGGGGTGGCTTGTTTGACCGGCGCTGGGACGCCCTGACAGAGACCCAGCTGCGATGCTACTGCGAGACTCCGTCGGCCGCCCGCGCGCGGCTGCAGACAGCCCGAGGCACGGCCGTACGGCTGCTGGACCAGACCACGTCCCGCACGGCTGCGGCCTACGCGCGGCTGGGCGTCTTTGTGTGCGGCGCCATGCTCAGCTGCCTGCTGGCGCTGACGCTCGTCCTGGACCAAGAGTTTCTGCACGCGCCGCTGGTGGCGCAGCGGAGCACGACCTGGTGGATTGGGGTGCTGACTTTGTGCGTGGGGGCGCTCCGCGTGGCGCAGCCGGCAGGGCAGGCGGGCGCGGACGCGAGCGGGCTCCACGCCGCCGAGGACGATCCCGAGGCCGCGCTGGCCGCGCTGCACCGCGAGACGTTTCAGCTGCTTCCCGCGTGGGACGGCGTCGGCGCGGCTCGCGCCAGCCTGCTCGAGCGCCTGCCCTTTGGGTGGCAAATGCTGCTCGAGGAGCTGATGGGGCTTGCCTGCCGCCCGTGGGTGCTCGGATGGTCCTTGCCGCGGCGCGCGACGGCCCTGGCCGCCTTTGTGCGGGCTCACCAGCGCGTCGCGGGCCTTGGAGGCCCCGTGTGCGACCTCGCCATGGTGCGGCTGGCCGAGCCGGGCGCGGGCGACGGCGACGATGGCGCCCGGCTGGCAGCCTCCGTGTCGCGCTTCCAGGCCGAGCATCGGTCGTGGCAGCCGCCGACCAAGCTCCGCCGCCCGGGCCCCGGCGGCGACCGCACGCGGCGGGCGTGGTCGGTCGCAAGCCATGGCAGCGCCGACGATGGCAGCCTTGGTGTCTTTCTCGGTTAATTTCGCCGTTTGAGAGCGCCTCCTCCTTCACCTCACCGCAGCAGCATGTATATGGCAAAGAGAACCACGATGATAATGGCCCCGGCCACCGTCCAGCCCGTCACCTTGCGGCCACGGCTTTGAATGGCCGCCGACTCGGCGCACAGGACGGGATCAAACGTGTTGATCTGAAACGGCTCCAAGACGTCTTCCAGGTGGTCGGCCATGGGTCGGCCGCCAATCGTCACGCGCGCCACGCACTTTTCAATGTGGGACTGCGCAATCTGCTCAATGTCGAGGTCGTACAGCGTCACGTCGCCCCCAATATTGTCCAGCAGCAGCTCGTACTCGTTGAGGGCCGACGATATGCACTCGCTCACGACGCCGGCGTCGAGCGACTCGGTAATGTCGCGGATCACGTTGCCCTTGTCCCCTTCGCGGCCGTCCGGCGCCGCAATCAGGCCCTGCAGCTCTTTTGCTAGGTCGGTCTTGGCAGGCTTGAGGTCGATGCTGTGCTCAAACTTGCAGGCCACCGACGCCTCGGCCACGTTGCGGATGTTGACGTCCTTGAGCAGGACAGAGTCGGCGCCCCGGATGCGGATCAGGGCCTGGCTCTGCGCCAGCGCCAAGCACGCGGCTTGGCTTCGAACCACGGACTCGGCCATCATGGTGATGATGGGCTCGGATCGCATCGCTTCCTGGACCAACGCACGCCAAGACACCACCGGGTGGGTGGACCTTTTGGTCCTGGAGGGACAAGTCGCGAAATTCACACGATCCATTCCGCCGCACGCCGCCGCGAGGGCTCGAGCCGGCGGCACGCGCACGCATACACGTGCGTCAGGACCCACCAAGCGGCGGCAAAGTACAGGGTCGTGGCCAGCAGCAGCATCCACGCGTCAAAGTCGCGCTCGATGACGCGCAGGCACTCGCGCTGCGTCTCGGGGGTGCTCTCCCAAAACGCCACCTGGGTGGGCGGCAGCAGCTGGCTGCAAATCTCGGCCGGGTCCTGGCCGCCCCAGCACCCGACCACGCGGGGTCCGCGCAGGTACAAGGACGCCAGCGGCGCCACGACCCAGGTGTGCAGGGCGGCTTTGGACACGCGCTGCAGGGCCTGGGCCGGCGCACTGGTGCTCACGCGGCGCACCCACGTCGGGGTCCACGCCGACACGGCGTTCAGGGGCCCGTGCAGCGGCACGCGGCTCAGCAGGTTGGGCGAGTCGCCAGGAAGGTTGGCCATGGGCTCTGACCAGAGTCCTTTCAAACAGTGATGGCGAGGCCAAGGAATTCCTGCGGGCCCCAACTCACCGTCACCGACAGCACCGAGCGACCGGCACCAAGCCCCCGCGTCGGGGCTTGGCGTGAGCGGGGCCGGAGCGCGGCCCCGAGTAAAAGTCGGGTTGGAATTGTTGGCTCGCAAGCAAGGCCTGGCCGAGCGCGCGCGATGGCCTTGCGCACCGCTGGCGAAACGGCCCTGGTCGCTGCTGCTCCATCCACGGCCGGTCGCGTGCTTCGGACTCTGATGCTTCGCGCCCGAGCCGACGCCAACAGCCTCCAGGCCCTGGGGACGGTAGCGCGCGAGCTGGGCGAGCCGTTCCCCGCGGCGCTGGTAGTCGCGCTGCAGGCCGACGTCCGAGCCTTTAACGCGCTCGAGGCGAGCAAGCCTGCGACCTCGCTGGTCGGGGCGGGCGGGGCGGGCCAGGCGGGCCAGGCGGGCCGGCTCCGCGCCACTGTCGCCCAAGGGGCGCTGGCGGCCCACATTGCCGACCGCCTGGCCACGCTGGCAGCCTCCTCCCGCGACTTGTGCAGCAAGCACCGCCAGGTCTATGGGCTGGCCGCCTTGCCCGACGCGCTTGCGGACGAGCTGCAAGCGGTCGTTGGCCATCTGACCCGCCACCCTGCCGCGCCTCTCCCGCACCGCCTGTTGGCGCTGACGTCGGCCACGGGCGCGGGCCGGGAAGAGCTGGTGCGGCTGCTCCCGGCGGCGCTGCGGATGGCCGCTGAAACGCTGTCCGTTGCGCACTATGTCACGGCGGACAGCGGGTAATTTGCCGGCCGGCGGGGTCCAGGGTCAAAGGGCCGGCCGTCCGACTTTTGAACGCCCCACGACCCCACAGCGTCAGCATGCCAGGCATGGTTCCGATGATCTGGGGCCCGCTGGTGTGGGGCTACTTGCACGGCCTGGCGCACACCTACGACGCCACCCGGCCCACCGCCCCGGGTGGGATGCTCGAGGCGTACGTTCATCTGCTGGTGTACGCCCTGGCCTGGGTGCTGCCCTGCCTCGCGTGCCGCGAGTCGTTTATGCAGTTTCTGACCGCCCCCGCCTCCCCCACCAACCACGAGGCCCTCAAGGCGGCCCTGCGCGACCGCACGCTCACCCGCTTCATGTGGACGCTGCACAACCTGGTCAACCTCAAGCTCGACCGCCCGCTTTTTCCGTCGCTCGAGCTGGTGCACCGCCGCGCGCTGGTGTGGCCCATGCAGAGCCACCCGACCGCCCTCTTTCACGTCCTGTTTATCATTGCCATGAATTACGACGCCAACAGCGAGCCTGAGAAGGTGGTCGGGTACCGACTGCTGCTGCAAGTGCTCCCGCACGTGCACGACCTGCTCGGCGCCTCAAGTCTGGCGCAGGCCATGCTCAGCGCTGGCTTTGCCACCGCAGCGGCCAGCAGCCAGCTCGCCGTGGAGAGCATGGTGCAGGCCGGGTACGCGGCCCACCGGGCGCCGTTGCCTACTCCGAGCTTGCAGAAGTTGCGGGAGCGCTTTGATCTGTGCCGGAGCCAGGGCTCGGGGCCCACCTGAGCGACGCGCGGCACATGGGGCACTCTTGCATGCCCGCCGGCTGGTGCACCATGGACCGGCACAGGCACCGCATGTGAAACTGGTGGGCGCACGGCGTGGTCACTCGCAAGTCGCCCAGCACCCACGGCTCTTGGCACACGGCGCAGGCAGTGTCCACCCCCTCGGGGCCCAGCACGGCGACGGCCTGCACCACCATGTTGGCCAGCACGGCCTGCGCCATCATGGCGGCGTTGCCGTCGGTGCTGTCGGCGAGCAGCATGGCCTCGGGGTACCAGATTGGGTGATCGGCGTTCTCCCAGCCATCCTCGGACGAGTCGCCCGTCGACACGCTCACGTTGTCGTCCTCGCTGTCCTCGAGTGCGAATTGCATCGCATCCACGTCCGCCTCTCGCGTAGCCGCCAAGCCGCGCCGCCGGCGGCCTTGCCCCCGTCGGAACGGGCCCTCTCCAGACGTGCTGCCCGCGTCCCCTCCCGCGTCCCCTCCCGCAGCCCCTCCCGCGCCCCCCTCCGAGGGCTCTCCTACCAAGGCCGCCGCCAGCGCCCGTTCGGCGGACCGCGCGCCCGCGGCCGCCTGCGTCAAGGTCCAGCCCTCGCCTGGGAACGTCACCTGCGCGAGCCGGAGGCTGTGCTGCAAGTCCTCCGCCTGGTGGCGCAGCGCCTGTAGGGCTTGCACCTGCTGGCTCATCTCCGAGCCGGTAAATGCCTCGCCCGGCCGGCCGGCCCTTACTCCGCGTCGCCCATGCCCGCGGGCTCGAGACCCTCGGCCCCAGGGGTGTAGGCCCCCGCAGCCCCAGCCAGCCCCCCGACGCCGGTAGGAACGCGAAGGTCAATGTGGCTCAGGCGCGCTTGCTCTTGCTCCACCAGCCGGTCCAGCTGCGCGCGCAGCTGAACGTCCTGCGTTTGCAGCGCTTTGAGCAGGTGCGGGTACTTGCCAGGGAGGTCGTACTCGTCGACAAAGTGCTGCATGAGCGCGATGCGATGCTTCAGCTTGGCGTTGCCCGCCATGGCCTGCCGCATGCCCTCGCTGCGGCACAGGTCCATCTGCCGGTCAACCATGCGCAGCTCTTCCTCCGTGTAGCAGCCCGACCGCTGCATCTCCATCTTCATGTGCGACAGGTCCGTCACGTCCGCGGCAGCGCCGCGGTCGTTGGCAAACGCGTCCGAGGCGGCTTCGGCCATGCTCTCGACGCTTTGCCGTCGACCGAGGAGTCGCCGTTAATTTCCAGGCCAAGAGGGGACGAAGGGCCGAGGGGCAGCACGGCGACGAGGCACGAGCGGGGGGCTGGGGCAGCGCAAGCGTGGAGCGTGCTCCCGGCGCTGGCCGCCCGGCTTGACCTCGGAGGGCTGCAGGGGGGGGGTTCTACAGCAGCCACGCCAAGACGGCGAGAACGACAACAAGGATCGCCAGGCCGATCCCCGACCGGAGCCACGCCCGCCGCACCTTGGCCCGGGCGTCCTCCGGCATCACGCACGGCACCCGCGACACTTTGAGCATGTCCTTGGCCTTGCCGTCCGCGAGGGCGTCAACGGTCATGTCGGCCTCCAGGCTGCGCAAGTACTCGTTCAAGGTCATGTCGGCTTCGCCGATGCGGACCTTGACGTTGGAAAGGCACGACTTGATGCTGGCTCGAGCCAACTGCTGCATCTTGACGTTTTCCAGCCTCACGGTCCCCTCCACGTCCTGAATGTTGATCTCCGTGCTGGCAAGGGCAATGGCAGCGCAGGTCGAGACCGTCTCCACGGTCAAGGCCTCTTGCAGGGCCACCTTCATTTCCTTCTTGCGGTCCGGCGACGCCTGCACCACCTGGTCCAGCCGGTCCTCCAGGTCCTTGTGCATGCTCCCAACCATCACGTCGTTCTGCGCGCTGCAGTCCTCCACCTCCTTTTCCGCTTCGCTCTCGATCCGCACCCCGCGCAGCTGGATCACGTCGGCGTTCTGGATGTCGATCCGAGTCACCGCGACGGCCGACGCGATGCAGTTGTGCTGATTCCGGACGACGATTTCAGAAATGTGCTCGAGCAGAGCCTCGGCGTTGCGACCCATGCTCAAGCCCCGCAGCTGTTGATGCCTTTGCCACACCCGCGACGCTCGCCTTTTTCTAGGAGGGTCCTTCGGCCAACATGGCCTCTTGCTGCCACCGCGACTGTTCCGCGACCGTGGTCGGGGTCCAAAGCCTGAAGCCTCAAGCAACACTCCCGCCAGTCGGGTTCTTCAAAGTTGGGCGGCAGGAGTAGCGATTGTTCAAAGCCCGGCGTGGTCGGGGTCCAAAGCCTGAAACTTCAAGCAACACTCCCGCCAGTCGGGTTCTTCAAAGTTGGGCGGCAGGAGTAGCGGTTCCTCAAAGCCCGGCTTGGTCGCAGCCCAAAGCCTTCAACCTTGGGCAACACACACTCGCTCTCGGGGACATCGGCCGATGGCCTGTTTTCCCCAACTCCCGCTGCCCCCGGCCGAGCCAACGCGCACACGCCCTGTCCTGCAGGCCTCGGGCGACTGCGTGCTCATCGACCACTCGAGCTTGACGCTCGGCATGCTCATGACCAAACAAGCTTGTGGAGAGGCTATCAACGTGCCCCGCCTCGTCGAGTTTCTCGAGTGCGACCTTCGCGCCGTGACGCGCCGGCTCGTTGTGGGCAGCCACTGGCTTCGGCGCGAGTCGAACGCGTACGGCGACGCCGGGTACGGCATTGCCATGCCGCAGCGGCCTGGGTCTGCCCGCGCGGCGCTGGTCGACTCGGTTATCAGTAGCGACGTCTACCGGGCCGTTCTTCAGTGCCGGCAGGAAGGAAGCGTGCCCGGGGTGATTGTGGTGGTGACTGGAGGCGGGCGAACCGGCCTGCACCCCACGACGTTTGCCAAGGTAATGGACATGGCGCTCCACTTCGAATGGACGGTCGTGCATTGGATGTGGGAAGCCTGCCTCACAAGCCGTTACAACCAGCTCCTCCACCGCTACCCACGGCGTTACTACCAACGACTCTTGGACCCCTTGCGGCAGGTTATCTGCCGCGCGATGTCCCCGGCAGACCTTGAGAGGCACGACCTAGACGACGAATAGGACCAGGAGAGGTGGCCGCGCACACGCGACCACAGATACCAGACCTACAACCCTTCTACAGGACGCCTGCCAGTCAAGTGCTTCAAAGTTGCGCAGCAGGAGTGACGGTACGCACGTCACGTCAACCGCGTCTCGTCGGCCACCTCACGTCGGCGTCTCTTCACGTTCGGTTCATTTTCCTCGGCATGGCTTCACATCACAGCACCATCCACGCCGCGTTCACAGAGTACTGCCAACGGTTCGAACTGGCCTTTCGCACGTCGGCCACGGGCGAGCTTGAGCTTGACGCCCAAGCCCTGTCCCGCATTGCCAGCTTCATGACGGACCAACAGTTGATGGTTTCAGTGGTTACTGGCGTGGAGTTTAGCGTGCCAAGCCCTGTCTTTGAGGGAATGGAACCGGCCATTGAAGACGGCAGCTCGGACCTCAGCTCGGACGCCGCCGCCACGGTGCCGCGATGCAGCGCAGCGAATCGGATTCTCGCGCTGCGGTACCATGGCTTTGCGTACACGGCGTACCTATTGTACAAGCAAGCGGCCGCACGGGCGACGAACCAAGGGCATTGATTATCGGGCGGGACGTGTCGCATGTAAAAACTCTCTTTGCAGCTCTGAGCGTTCTCGCTCCGACGACACTCCCAATCAGTAATCAATGTCGGTCCTGTTCTCAGACATGTGTGTGTACTATCATGCAATGGACAATGGATGCAAGCCTCAATTCAAATTCCCCTCAGCTACCCACGCACCCATTATGAGCGCCATCGAAATCAGTCCAAACCACTTGCGACGTCAGTCTGAGTAATTGTGCCGTCCAACGTGACATCATCACGTGATTGAACTTATGGGAGCCGGCATTGACGGGCCCCCATTTACGCTGCAACCGAGCCTCATGCTGCTGTCGCGACCAACACCAGTGGTCACCTGGGAATGTGACGCCATCACCGGACGGCCTCGATCAGCAACAAGCATGGGGCTCGTTGGCCGCTTGCCGCCGAGCAGTGAGGTCGTCAAGACGATGGAAGCCGCCATGGTCGAACACGACCTCTCCTATAACAAGTTGTTGTTGGTCGCGGTCGCCGGCCGCGTCATGACCATTGACGATCTCGCCGACCCCCGAAAATGCTTATTCTGGATACCGTCGATGACAGCGCCTGCTGAAGCGGGTCGCCTTCTTCGCGTCGTCAACGCTCTCGTGTACCTCACCACGCTCGACGGTATACTTACTCCTGCGGCCATGCAAGATGGGCTCTTGACCGCGTCCAGGTTGACTCCCGACCAATTTCCGTCCGCAGCTGCCATCAAGAGTCACTTTGCCGCCCGGTTTCCCGCGTCGCTCCAGCAGCTGTGGAATCGAGCGCTGTCGCTTGCACGGGAGACGGCTCCGCGCTGCCCTGCGTGGTTTATTCCGCTTGTCGAGCGGTTTGCGCAGTGCCTGCTCCACAAAGCGCCAATCCGCATTGTCAGCAAAGGACACCTGCCTGTTGTATCCCACAACCATACTTCTCGGCTCTTGGAAGGCCTCATGGTTAACGACCTTGTCGGCAGCGTGATTGTGAAGTGGGTCCGCCGCCTGCTGTGCATGCGATCCGACAGCGCATCGTCCGACCGGAGCGCCGCGCCTCGGCACAGTCAGCTCACGAGCAACGTTGCCGTGTTTTACGACGGCCAGACGCACGGCCACCTTGGGCCGGGAGGCCGGCTGCACGTTGGAGCCGGAGTCCGAAAGTTTGCGCTTCCCCCGGACATCACAGCCGTCGGCTTCAAGGCCGTCAAGCGTGAAGGTGGTTGTGCGGTGGCGGCGCTGCTGATTCCCGCCAGCGCCGAAACCAACATTGAGCCGAGTCCGCCGTACAACAAGTTTCGAGCTTCCAAGGTCGAGGTTGTTGTCATCCTTCCCTTGCTGAACGGCGGGCTGGTCGACGAGCCGATGGCAACGGCAAGCTCGATGTATGACAGAAGTTATGTGTACCGTGCCGGGCACACGCACAGACCGGTCAACGGCTTTGACCGGCGTCGGGACGTTCAATGCGGCCCTGGGCTACACTTCATCCTCAGCGCGGAGGGCGCCATTGCGTACGCCGTGCGGCGGTTCGAGTCAACTTCAAGGGTACCCAGCAACGTCGAGGCCATTCATCGGCGGGTTGACGCGTACCTTGCGGCGCGAGCAGCGGCCGCTCGGGCCAAGGCAGGTGTGGTCGAAAGTGGTGGTGCGCCGGCAGCCGAGGAGGCATCAGAGGGCTTGATGACGGGACAGGTTGCGCGATGCATTCGGCGACCCCAACCACTGCAGAGGCAAAGCTCGGAGCCAAGTGCTCCAGCAGTCACAACGCCTGGCGGTCGGGACTCGGCTGTGGAGCTCTCGGGCAGACGAGACCCAGCCTCGTCTGGCAATTGCTGGCCGTCCGAGTTTGAGTGCCCAATCACGCTCAAGATGATGGAAGACCCGGTCACCGGCCCCGACGGCGTGACGTACGAGCGGGCTGCGTTGCAACGCTGGTTTGACGCGCAAGAAACGGTGGGGGACGCGCCGACGCTACCCACAAGTCGAATGCTCTGCCGATCGCATCAGCTGGTCCCCAATTTGGCTTTAAAGTCGCTGATTGAAGCCTGGCGACTGGCATGTGAGCTTGGTTAGAAGGTGGCTGCAGAAGCGAGAAGCGCAACCCGTTTGTTTCGCTGGTGCATAGCAGTGAATTGAATCTCATAAACAGCTTACAGCGACATGTCATGGGCATTGTGCAATCAACGCTCGTCAGGTTTAAGAGTGTGATGGGAAGAGACTCGGCGGACCCGCCACTCCTGCGTGTCAACTTTGAAGAACCCGACTGGTGGGAGTGGTGCCCGAGATTCTGGGTCTTGAAGTCTGACGGGAAGGGACTTTGGCGGACCCGCCACTCCTGCGTGCCAACTTTGAAGAACCCGACTGGTGGGAGTGGTGCCCGAGATTCTGGGTCTTGAAGTCTGACGGGAAGGGACTTTGGCGGACCCGCCACTCCTGCGTGCCAACTTTGAAGAACCCGACTGGTGGGAGTGGTGCCCGGGATTCTGGGTCTTGAAGCGTGACAAACAGGGAATAAGTGGATCGTTCAGAGCTGTTCAAGGCGAGGCGAGGTTCCAGCAAGCCCTCTTGGGTGCCGAGGGCAAGCCTGGCGCCGCCAGCACGAAGTTGTGACGCAAGAACCGTCACCGTCATGTCCATAGCGGTTGCTGCGGCGCGCTACGAGCCGCCCTGACCACCGGACACGCCCTCATTTGCAGCAGCGCCTTGGTTGCCGCCACGCAGCCACAGCGTCGCGCATCATGGACGGTTGCCGTCTTAGCCAGCCGGGTCTGGATGGAATCGACGTGATGGTCTGGATGCCAGGCTTTGACGGCGATGCCGCGTGCGAAAGGCTTGCCAAAGACTTTCGAGGGCCCGTCATCGCAATCACAGACGATCCCCTTCGGCTGACCGCTGAGCCTGGCTCTAGCCCGAACGCCGCGCTTGGCTTCAGAGTGTTTGTGTGCGGCAACGTTCCCGCCAGCCTGCCGGCTTGTCCGGCCCCTCGAGACGGCTGGCCTCCAGCAAGCCGATTTTACGCCATCGACGGGTTGACGCCCCCGCTGTCGAGCACGAATCGCCAGTGGCTCTTGTCCGTCAGCCCAGGGTGCGTTCCTCGGTCGCTCGGCGTCCCGGGGCTGGCTGGGTACAGCGAGTTTTTCCCCGACGACAACCCGCGCGCCAGCGTCTTCAGCTGCGTGCGGGTCTCTGTCGCCAGCGTCGACTACACGGCAGGCATCAACCGCGCCGCTACGCGCGTCAGCGCCGTGGTGGAGCGACCTCCGACCGTCGCGCGTCCAGAGTACTTGCCCCGAGTTCCGTGGTGCTCGTTCTACCAGCGGTTGGCGCGCGAGCTCGAGCTTGAAGGCGTGGGGTTGTTTGGTGGCCAGCGCGTGAGGCTGGATCGAGCCGTGATCCAGCTGACGCACGCGTCGCTGCGCCAGCGCCGGCCGTGCTCGGCAGCGCGGCTCGACCTTGCTGAGTTGGACCCCCCGATGCCGCCGGGCACGGACCCGGAGGGCTTGGTGGCGATTGTCATGCTGTACAGCTTTGCCTCGCGCCACGCGTGCCCAACGCAAGGCTGGTTTGTGCTGCAGGGCGAACGGTCGACGCGCCTCAAGGAAGACCCCCTGGCTGCTCCCGAACCGACATTTGAGATGGGGCCGACTGCCGTGGTCCTCATGCAGCGACGGACGTTCAACGCCTACCAGTGGTGCCTGCGGGCCACCGAGGTGGTGGTGGGGCGGGTGCAAGAGATGGAGTGCGCATGCGTCGTGTTTACAGGACGGACTGGAGAGGTGCCGCGCGGGGGCTCCTCGGTCATTTGGTGCGGCTTGCCAGTCCCGTGCGGGTCAATTTGAATTGTGCGCTCGGTTCCCTGACCAACCGACCTCGCCCACTTAATAAGCTTACAATCTACTCTGGCCGGCCCATCAAGGCCGCGCGCTGGGCCTCTGTCGGAACGAACGGCAGCGTGAGGCTGGTGGTCGGGAGCGAGACGGCGTTGATGTAGGATGTCAATGCCTCGGGCAAATTCCGCTTGGAGTGCACAATTATGTTTCCGACGCGTGACTGTTTCAGTGGACGAACCTCTGCAAACACATAGAGTTTCCCCCACGACAGGTCGACGTGGTGGCAGAGGGGCAGGAGATGCATCATGGTCTTCCGATACACGGCCCTTGACACGCCAGGCTCGAGGTGGAGATCGAGCGACACGTTATCGGCCGCCGTCAGCTGAACGGCGTCGATTACGTTCCTCGGGACAGCAGGTGTGGCGATTGCAAGGCTTTCGGCAGCGTCGCTCGGATGAACGCTCGCGTGCAGGCTGATGATCAGCCAGTCGCTCGCAGCGCACGTCTTGATTGCCGTCAAAGCACTCGGTAGTGTCGTAAGGCTGGTGGAAGAAGGGTCGATGGTCACGTGGAGATTGAGAACCGTGGTGGCCATGGTCGCTGAGCACCGTCGGAAGCGCGCGTATATGCTCGGCAAACTTGAGAGCGCTGGCTGCGAGGTACGAGTTGCGGAATGCAAAAAAAAAAAGAAAGACGACGAGGGCTGGTAAAATGAAGAGCGACTCGTTTTTCTGAGCGCGTTTGAGACTGAGCCAAACTGCACATGTAGCGCAATGTCCGTTCCTGGCCGTGCGTGCGAGCACAATCCCCTTTGCGTGGTAACCCCCGCAACCGGTTTGAGAGATCGGCTATGGGAACCGAAGGCTTATCGACGGGCGCAGGGATGTCGTTTCCTTGATAGCTCGTTCACGCTTCGCCGTCGGGCTGGCTCACTGCGTGCACGCCTTCCGTCGAAGCTTCCTTCGCTTCCGCCGGAAGCTCGCTCACAAACTTGAGCATGGTGCACTGGTCCACAGCCGCTACGCCGTACCACACCGTGGCCACGTCCTCGAACGACGCGAGGATGGGGAGGTTGCGGCCCATGGGTTCGTAGTTCATCCACGTGGGCTGGGGCTCCCGGCGCGCCTGCAGGTCGGCGCGCACGCTGTGGAGGTTCTGCACCACCACCACGCCGCTGCGAGGAACGTATGCGGGAGCCTCCTTCAGGGTGGTGTAGAGCACGTACCGCGCTTTGACGGCCACGTCGATGATGGCCGGTCGCCGAGGCTCGACCGTGGGCTGCACCATCCCCTGCGCCTGGCCGCGGTTGATGTGCTGCGCTTCAAACGAGCTGGCAGGGTACCCGCCCGAAGGCTGGTACGGCTGCACCGACGGGTTGTCGTACGGGCTGGGCGTGCTGTACATGGGGTTGTAGGGTTGCCGAGGCGAGTAAGGCTGCTGCTCGGGGGAGGAGGCGTGCTGCGGGGCGTACGACGGCTGGGCCGGGCCGTAGGACGGCTGGGGCGGGCCGTAGGACTGCTGGGGCGGCGCGTACGGGTGCTGAGGTGGGTGGTAAGGCTGATGAGTCGGGTAGTGCGGCTGGTGCGGAGCGCCACGGCTCGGGTCGCCGGGGCCGTACGCAGGGTACTGGGCTTGCGCGGGCGGCGCCCCTCGAGCCTGGGCCCGGTCCTGGCTGGCGAGGAGCTGTGCCATGTACTTGGCCGTGAGCTCGTCCTCCTTGCTCATGGGGGTTCGGTCTGCGTCCGTGTAGACGCCTTCCGGCGCGGGGCCATCTGCCGTGGCGCCCGCGAGGAACGGGTCCTTGACGGGCGGGGGCCGGTTGTTGAGGATGGCGCGCACGGCGCGCACAGCCTCGGCGCCGGACCACTGCTGGCTCGTTTGGTTGCAGCGCAGCATCGGCATCGGAGTGCGCTCGAGCTTGCGACGTTCTTCCGGAAGATCGTTGACGTCGGCAAGAATCACGTCGCTGGCGGCCGGCACCTCGTCCTGAAGGGCGTTCCGGAGCATGCGGTACGCCGTCTGGCAGTCGTCAATGTCGCGGGTCGTGCTGTACAGGAAGCGGTACCCGGACATGGTCGGCGCGTGAGGTTGTCGAGCAGGCATGCCTTTCGCATTTATTCGCCTACCCAGGCCTCAAGGGGAGCCCCGCACCCCCACCCAGCGAGGTGCAGACCCCCGAGCCCCGCCCCTGCAGACGCCGGCAGCCCCGGGCCTGGACGGCGGCGGTCCAACACCGACGGTCATGGGCAAACGTGGCAGCGGCAGGGTGTTCAATTTGGTGGAGTAAAAGACCCCAAGGGGAGGGGTGGGGCCTTACCGGCTGTCTCGCAACGCCGCACTCCGCCCGGCAACCTCAGGCCGCGGGCTTGGGGCAGCGCAGGGCAGGGTGGGCTTGCGGAAACGTGCGCCAAAGAAACGCCAGGTACGCTTGGTACTGCTCCACGAGGTCCCAAGCGTCGTTCATGGGCGTATGGTCATGAGGGTGCCGGCTGAAGCGGCGAGGCCGTCCTCGCCAGACCCCGGCTTCGCGCAGCCCCTCGATGCGCTCGTGCACGTTCATCACGTGGCGCCCGGCGTACCCCAGGCGGCGGCTGTGCTGCACGCACGTTCCCCCCGGGTTGTACTGGTGCACCAGCCAATCGATCCAGGCCACGTCGAACGCAGGGTTGTCCGTGACCATGACGTACCGGGCCTTGTCGTCGTGCGCCAGCGTCTGGCACTCGTCCAGGTGCTGCGAGATGGCGCGGGCAGCCTCGCCCGGCGGCAGAGGGTCCGACCGGCTGGCCTCGAGGATGGACGCTGGCTGCTTGTCCCAAAAGGCCCGGGTGGCGTCGTCCCAGACCACCCCCTTGGGCCAGGCAATGTTGACCTGCAGCTGGCGCAGCTGGCGCGGAGGGACCCGGCCGGTGGAGTCAACTTGGCACATGACGAGGGCGACGCTGAGCAACCGCCCGGGACCGACAAACCGGTGAGAGGCCTCGATGTCGAACCCATGAACATACAACGTGACCATGTAAACGGAGCAGCATCGGCAAAGCTCGGCTGCTGGGTCGAAAATGGGTTCGCGCCGACCGCGCCGCGGGCCAGGGACGGACGCGGCGCAGGGGTGACGCAACCTGCGAGCGAGCGCGGACACTCGCCGGGGGCCTGCCGCCCGTGAGCGCTTGGCGCTCCTGGCCGACCCGTTGCGGGGGCTACGAGGCGTTCCTTCAACCCCATCCTCCTGCGTGCGACAAACGCGGTTCCCGCCCTCAGCCCGTCGGCTCCTCGGGGCCCAATCCGGTCGCCGTCGCGTCACGGATGGCCGCAACCGCAGCGTCGACCGTTGCGGCAACGTGCAGGCCGACAACGTCCAAGGCGTTCTCGACACCGGGAAACCGCCGCATGGCGTACGCGCCGGTGACAAAGCCCAAGGCCAGCCCCAGCAGCCCGCAGTCCGTGACCATCTTGCAGAGAAGGACGTACATCACAAGTTGCATCATGGTGAGCTTGGGCACTGCGAACGGCTTGAAAGTGGCGGTGGCGGCACCAGCAGCCCCCCCTCCCTTCCCTCCCTCCCACCCTCCGCTACCCCGGCGGGGGAGGGTGTCCGCCTGCCCCTTGCGCTCCACCCACTCCCCCCTGGAGGTGCTTCATAGCCGGCTTGAAGGCCTCGCCAGCGGCGAAGATCGAAAGGCGGTCGCGGGGCCCAAGGATCGGCCACGTGACGGTCGAGCGACGAGCACGCGTCCCTTGCCGTCCTGGAGCGTCCGCGCAATGTTGGCGATCGAGCATGCCAGCGACAGCAGCAGCGCTGCAAAGACAACTGCCACCACGGGCGGGACCAGGTCGAGCGTGTCCGGGTTGAGGCAGAAGCACGTCATGGCGGTGTGAAAAGGCCGGACGTTGCTCGCGAAGCACACAACCACCCAACGCAAAGTGACGTGCGCGAGAGGGCGGGCCCGGGGCGCGGACGCGCTGTTCCGCCACCCACCACGAGGCGCACACTCCCCCTCTCGAGCTCCAGCTTCCCCCAGAACCGCTGACTTACACCCACCTGCGCCGCCGTGGCCATGGACAGGAGCGGGATTGCCCTTTCGGACGGCCTCGAGCTCGACTGGCCCTGCCTGTCGCCGGGGGACGTCGGCCTGGCGTCGAGCCTGTTCAACCTCGCCGACACGACCGGCCTGCGGAGCGCAGCCCGCTGCCCCGACTCGCCCACGTGGGCTGGGGGACCGCCTGCCGCAGACGCGCTGCTGGCACCAACCTCGGTAGAGGACGTTCCCGCCACGCCACCCTCCTCAGCCCCTTTGCCGCAGCTCGCCAAGCGCGGCCGGCGATCCAAACGTAGACCATCGTCACCGCCGGCTGGCAGCGGCGAACCAGCCCCCGTTCCGGCCCCTGCGGCGCGGCGGCCGCGCGGCCGCCGTCGATCGCCTCTTTGGAAGCGCCAGGCCCCGACCCCGAACATGGCCTCGTGGTCGGCAGAGCAGCGGCGCGAGCACGCGTGGGAGCAGGTTCGCCTGGGCCGGGCACGTCGCAAGCGGGCTGCCGACGCTGCCATGCGCGAGCTGATTCGCAAGGGTGCCGAGCTCAAGGAGCGCGGCGACCAGCTTCGAGGCGCGCTGGCGCGCTGCCAGGACCAGCTGGAGCAGCTGCTTCCGCACGCGGCTCGGCTGCTGGAGGCGCAAGACGCCTTGGACCCTCTGAACCCAGCGTGCATCATGGCGGCGCCCGACCTGCTACCCGCGTCTCTGGGGCTCTGGCCCGCGCAGTCAGTGGGGCTGGCGCGCGTCTGCTTCTGACCGGAGTGATTGGGCAGGGTCTGTCTCGATTAATTAAATTGCAAGGGCGTGCCCATCGACTACAAGCCCCTTCATTGCGCCTGCCCGTGCCCTCGGCACCGCTGCCCAGCATGAGCACCCGACCCCCTCTTGCCTCGGTGGGGCCCGTGGCGCTGGTCGCTTTGCTGCGGTCGGCCTTGGTCGCCGCAGGCCTTGAGAGCGCGCCAGAGGAGACTTTGGGGTTTGAGCTCGAGGAATCGGCCACCCGCTTGGCCCCGCTGGTTGGCAGCGACCGTTCCCAAGCAGCAGCGGGTTCCCGCGCAGTGGCAGACGAGGCCACTGACCCAACTTGAAATTCAACGAACCCCCTCACGACTCTGTGCTTCCTTGCAGTGTTGGCACTGGCAGCTAGCTGTGCGCGCGAGCGGCGGCGGGCGGCAGGGCGGCTCGGGCCGGGCTCTCGGGATTAAAGGGCCCAGGCCCCAAGCGGACGTGGCCGCGCAGGCGCTCCTTGTCGATGGTGAGCTGCGGGGTGGCAGGCCGAAAGCCTCGCGGCACGGCCGGCGCCGGGGGGCTCAAGGCGTCGGGTGGGGGCGAGGACGGGCGGGGGCTGGCGGGCTGGCCCAGAGGGGCGCCTCCGCTGTCCACCAGCACGCTCGTGAGCACCTCGAGGTCGGCGGTGGGTGGGCCGCCGGTGCTGCGGATGGCCTGGTTGCGGCAAGGCTCGAGGCCGTCGGGGCCTGGGGTGTACAGGCGCACGTGGCCCGTGCCCAAGCAGGGCTGGCGGCCCAGCATGATGCACTCGCTGACGCCCGTGAGCGGGTCGCCGGCCCCGTACGAGGCTGCCTCCTGCAGCATCTCGAGGACGTCCTCGAACGTGATCTTGGCCAGCACGTTGTGCTTGTTGCCCTTGTTGATGCCGTGGCGGCTGATGGAGCACGGGTGCCCGTCGTGCGTCATGGCGTCGACGATGAGCTTGACCAGGCGCTCGTCCACCCGGCCGGCGCTGGCCAGGCACGTGCACAGCTCGTGGTACAGGACGGCCGCGGCCGCGTCCACGCCGTAGTGCAGGTAGACGTCCAGTACGTCGTTGCTGACGAGGCGCGCGCGGTCCACCAGCGGCAGCAGCGCCAGCTGGCCGACGCCGCAGCCGAGCACGTCGACCACAAACTCGGACGCCGTGCGGGCCTCGCCGGGGCCCGGGCCGAGCACGGTGCGCTGCTGCAGCCGGACCTGGGCGTCCCGGACCCCGGGCAGGCCGCCGACCGTGAGGCGGCCCATGAGGTCGCGCTGCAGGTTGCGGGCCAGCAGCCACTCGACGCAGCGCTGCGTCGAGGCCTGGCCGGTCCGCACGCTCGGGTCGGCGCGGTACAGGGGCAAGTGCAGGCCCGGCGCGCGCGGGCGGGCCCGCCGGGTGCCCGGGCGACCGCAGCCACCGCCACCCGCGCGCCGAACAGCGCCGCGGCTGGGCGCCAGCTGGGGCAGCGCGTCGGCGTCGCCCGCCAGCGCGGCCAGGGGGTGCTGGGCGCGGGCCACGGCGGCCGACAGGCGCTGCACGCTGTAGCGGCGCTGGGTGACGCGGCGATCGGCGGCCCGGCCGGGCCGCCGGGCCGTGGCGGCCACCGTGTCGGCAGCCAGCGGCGCCAGGTCCAGCAGGTAGACGCGCACGACCCAGGCGGCGTCGCGGACGTCGCTGGCCACCACGACCGCGCCCAGGCCCAGGTGGTCGTTGACGACGTTGGCCACGGCGCGCGGCGTCAGCCCGCGCAGCTCGGTGCGGGGCCGGTGGAGCTCGAAGCGCAGGGTCCAGGCGCTGCAGCGACCGGCGGCGTGGCGCAGAAAGGGGGCGTGGCGCAGGACCATGGCCGCGTCGGGCCCCGTGGGCCGCAGGGGGTCCTCCTCGTGCACGGCCGTGGCGCACGCCACCACGTGGCGCAGCAGCGTGTGCGGCAGGCCCCGCGCCAGCAGGTCCGCGGCCGCGCGCGTGGCGCCGCGGTCCCCGGCCAGTGGCAGCGTGAGCCACGGCGTGGAGATGTTGCGCGAGGCGCCAATCAGCTCGCGCATGCGCGGCACGCCCTCGCTGACGGCCTTGCACCCCTTGCCGCTAAAGTGGAACGTGTTGAGCGTCATCTGCGTGGTGGGCTCGCCCATGCTGTTGGCCGCGTTGGCCCCGACGGCCTCGCCGGGGCTCATGCGCGCCTTGCGGTGCAGCCGCAGCGCCCGCTGGCACGCGCCCTCGAAGCACGCCGGGCAGCAGCGCCAGCGGGCCGCCAGCGGCTGCGTGCCCCACAGGCAGCGCAGGTGGAACCGCGCGTGCAGGCAGGGCACCTCGCGGTCCAGCTGCCGGCACAGGGCCTCGAGGCGGGCCAGGGCGCGGCCGAGCTCGGCGTCGCCCACGCGGCGGCGGCGCGCGCGGCAGGCGGGGTCGCCGCAGCTCGCCTGCTGCTCCTCCATGAGCACGGCCGCGTCCCAGGGCAGCGAGACCTTGAGCACGTTGGGCAGGTGCGCGTGGGTCAGCGCCAGCTTGGTGGCGCGCACGCGGTCCCGCAGGGCGGCGGCCACCGCCGCCTCGGCGCGGCCCGCCGGGGTGGCGCGGCGGCCCGGGGCCACCAGGGCCTGCGCCAGGGCCGCGTCGTCGAGCAGCAAGGCGTCGAGGGTGACGAGCACCAGGCGCGTGGGGTCGAGGCCATCGCCCCCAAAGTACATCTGGAACAGGTGCTGGTGCGCGTTGCGCACCGTCTGGTCGTGGTCCAGGCGGTGCGACTCGACCACCTTGACCATCTGGCGCTGCATGTAGCCCGTGGTGGCCGTCTTGGTGCTCGTGTCCACCAGGCCCTCGCGGCCGCCCATGCAGTGCGTAAAGGCCTGCAGCGGCGTCAGCCCTTGCTTGAAGCAGCGCGTCACAAAGCCGCGCTGCGCCAGGTCGGCGGCCACGCCCAGCGGCGGCTGCGAGCGCAGGGGCTCGCAGGCCAGCGAGCGCGCCCGGTCGGGCCGGCCCGCCGCCGGCCGCTGCCCGTTGACAAACTGCTGGCCCACCAGGCCGCCAATCTGCAGCACGTTGAAGGGCCCGCCCTTGGAGCCGGCCACGATGGTCATGGCCCCCAGCCGGTTGCTGGCCGGCAGCGCCGGCCCCATGAGGTTGCTGCAGTTGCTGGCGGCCGCCCGCAGCGTGGCCGAGACCTGCGCCTCCAGGGCCGCCTGCACCTTGAGGTCGTCGCCCCAGCCGGCCGCCGCGGCGTGCAGGGCCTGCACGTGCGCGCCGGCGCCGGCCACCTGGGCGTCGATGCGCGCGTTGGTGCGCGGGTCCAGGGCCATGTCCCCGACGCCCACGCTAAAGCCAAAGGTCGAGAAGAAGCGGTTGAAGACGCGCTGCAGGTCGCTGATCATGCGCGCGGCCGCCACGTTGCCGTGGTAGACGCAGGCGACGTGGATGACCCCGTTGGCCACGTCGCTGACCGTCTGCTTGCACAGCGAGCCCTGCACCAGCTGCCCCCGGCGGACGCGGACCCAGCCGTCGGCGGCTAGCGCCGGGTCCTCGCCGGGGGCGGGCTCCGAGGCCGCGCCCGGGCGCCGCACGCGCCGGTGCAGGTGCAGCGGCGGCAGGCACATGGAGACGAGCTGCTTGCCGGTCCAGAGCGGCTCGGGCCGCAGGATGGCCGGCAGCGGCAGCCGGGCCGCGCCCCGCACGGCGCGCGGGTCGCGCACGTCGCGGCCCAGGCCGCAGGCGGCAGGGTCGAAGCGCATCTCCATCACCAGGTTCATGGCCTGGCCCCGGGTCAGGAACGTGTCCTGCTGCGTCAGGTAAAAGGCGGCCAGGACCGCGTCCTGGATCAGGCCCACCACGGGGCGCGTGGCCCGCGGGTGCATGAGGTGCCGCTGCACCGCCAGCAGCTCGAGCAGCTCGGCCTGGGCCTCGAGCGTCTGCGGCACGTGGCCGTTCATCTCGTCGCCGTCGTGGTCGGCGTTGTACGGGATCGTCACGCTCTGGTGCAGCAGCAGCGTCTTGCCCGGGTGGCGCCGCACGCGGTGGGCCATGATGGACGGCCGGTGCAGCGTGGGCTGCCGGTTGGTGGCCAGCGCGTCGCCGTCCTGCAGCGTGCGCTCCACCATCCAGCCCATGCTCAGGGGCAGCGTGGCGCGGTTGTGGGCCGTGACGCGGATGCGCGTGTCCGTGTCCGTGTCGAGCACGGCCTTGACGTGGCCCTGGCGCAGCAGGTCCTCCAGCCAGGCCAGGTTGCCCGGGTGGACGCGGGCGGGCACGGTCAGCGTGTCGGCCAGCACGTCGGGCACGCCAATCTCGTCAATGTCGCCCAGGGGGAACGGGGTCACCACGGTGCGCATGCTAAAGTTGGTGCGCTTGCCCTGCAGCTTGTTGCGGCCGTACCCTTCCTTGCCCACCATGCTGGCGCCCAGCGACGGCGCGTTGGCCTTGCTGCGCAGGGCGTAGGTGGACAGCTTGAGGCCCGGGACGCGGCACTTGCCCTTGACCATGTACTCGCTGAGCGTGTGGTACAGCCGCATGATGGTCTCGCGCAGCGTGTCGGGCAGGGCCGGCAGCCGGTGAGCCTCGGCCGCGGCCAGGTCGAGCCGGCACGTGGCCGCCTCGGCCACCACGCGGTTGACGTCCTTGACCACGTCGGCCACCTCGCGCGTCAGCTTGTCGTGCCCCCCGCGCAGCGACCCTTCGTCGTACGCCACCGAGGGCCGGATGGCGATGGACGGCACCACCATGTTGAGCAGCAGCATGCTGGCCGGCTGGGTCCGGGCCACGTTAAAGCCCAGGTGCGCCAAGTCGGCCGCCCGGACCGCCCGCAGGGTGTAAAAGGCGTCCCAGTTGCTGTAGGGGCGCTCCACCACCGCCGCAAACTCGGCGTGCAGCGCGCGCACGGCGTCGCGGGCCGCGGCCAGCCGCGGCGCAGCCAGCAGCGCGTCCAGGTGGGCCAACACGGCCTGCGCGCGGGTCCGGGCCGCGGCCTCTGCGCGGTCGGGCGGCGCGACCAAAAGCCCGGCGCTGGCGAGCTCGGGCCCGCCGGCCGGCTCTTCGCCCGCGGCCGCGGCCGCCACCGCGGCCCGGTCGCTCAGCAGCGCCTCGGCCAGGGTGAGCGCGCCCGCCGGGTCGAGGGCGCCGTCCGGGTCGCCCTGCGGGTCGGCCAGGCTGGCCAGTCCGGCGTACGGGTCCCACCGCGCCAGCAGCGCGGCCAGCGGCGCCGGGGGCGCCGGGCCCCGGAGGCGCGCCACGCGCCAGCTCTGCTCGGCGCGCCCCACCGTCCACTCGAGCGCGTCCGCCAGGGCCAGCAGGTGGTGCCCCAGGTCGCTGGGCGGCGCGGGCGCGCTGAGGTGGGCTGTCAGCTCCACCACCAGGGCCGTGGCGCGCGCCTCGGCGCCCAGGCTCAGCAGCGGGTCGGCCTGCAGCAGGACGTCGGCGTCGGCGCGCACGCAGCCCTGCGCCTGCGTGTGGAGGTAGAGGCTGCGGGCGGCGCGCGGGCGGGCGCGCGCTTCGGCCAACACGGCGGCGCGCTGGGCCGCCGACAGCGCCCGCAGCGGGCCTGGCGCCCGGGTGCTGCGGCCGGCTCGTCCGCGGGCCGGCGCGCGCCGCTTGGCGGCGCTGCGAGCGTGGCTGCTGCCGCCCGCGAGCGGCGCGGCGGGCAGGGCGGGCATGCGAAAGAACCGCCGCGCCAGGTCGCCGTGCCACACCAGCTTGAAGAACGGCTCTTCGAGCACGACCGTGGGCTGCGGCACGCCGCACGCCGGGTTGGGGCACAGGAGCGGGGTCCGCTTGAGCGACCGCAGCCGCTTGGCCTCCTCGTGGGAGGCGGCCAGCCGGGCCTTGGGGTTGCGCAGGGCGGCGGGCACGGCCGTGGGCGGCAGCAGGTAGGCGGCGCAGTTGAAGCAAAACACGTTGAGCAGCCGCGTGAGGGGCGTGAGGAACATGACGTGGGGCACGGGGTAGGGCAGCTCGAGGTGGCCTGGGTGGCCCGGGCAGGTCCGGACGCTGTTCTTGCACGTGGCGCAGAGCTCGAACCGCGTGCAGGTACCAAAGCGGCGGTCGACCGGCCCGTTGGGCCGGGGCCGGTTCTTAAAGTGCGTGACGCCGTCCCGGACCTCGACCACCGACTGGTTGCGGATCGCCTCGGCGCTGAGCAGGCCAAAGCCAATGCCGCACAGGTCGGGGCCGCCGTCGTCCATCACGGTGCGGGAAGAGCACGAGACCCGCGCGCAAACAGTCCAAAGGGGAGGGAGAGGCAAGGCAGGGAAATGGACCGGGGGCCGGGGGCCCGTCCCCCCGTCTCTTGAGAGAGCTGACGGGCCGCACCCTCGCTCCTCGGGCCATGGCCCGGCCTGCTCCTTTGGAGAAGGGCGCGTGCGATCAATCGGCCGTCCGAAGCGTGCGACGCTCACGGGCTTCCATCTCCTGGCAACGTGGACGAGCTTGGGTCGGCATGAGTCGTAAATGGATGGTAAATTGATCGAGCGACCCAAACAGCCTTGTCGTTTTAACGAGGCTAAGAGCCCTCATGGTGCGCCGCAGTGTTCGTCATCTGGGTACGCCTCGCACCAACCTTTGTTGGCCTCTGACACAAGTCTTACCTGTGTGTCCTTGAAATCTACATCAAAGGCGTTCTGCCCGTATCTGCCCCACTTAGCAACGCTAGTGTCGACCTTGTACTGGTCCGGGCCCGGGAGGCCCCACTTTTCCCGTGCACCGGGCATCGTCACTCTGTTCTGGGTCAAATCCTCTGTGTTGAAGCCCGTCTGACCTTTCTTAAGTTGGTTCGTCCATTGGTCGTTTAGCAGACGACCTGCGTCCTTCGAGTCATGCGTTTGCAGGTACGGCCAAGTTTGAAACAGCTCGGGAATGTCCCGGGCGTCTCCCTCGCGCTTCCCAACAAAGACCTTGTCCTTCAGGTACTGCACGCATTCGCGATCCGCAGTCTCTACGTTGACTTGGCCGTAGAGAACGTTGCCGT
>Ga0307982_1000081_pt1 | contig 71718 bp, 53 predicted proteins | sample OrgLakmetagen989_FD_201847 | JGI IMG/M metagenome (GOLD analysis project Ga0307982, IMG submission 201847) | Saline water microbial communities from Organic Lake, Antarctica - #989 | ecosystem: Environmental > Aquatic > Non-marine Saline and Alkaline > Saline | place: Antarctica: Organic Lake... | reverse complement strand
TACATGCATGGAAATTTATGCATTCTGTGACCATGGGATATTCAGAATGTCCAACAGATAATGAAAAAAAAAACATGAAAACATTTTTTACGTCGATTCAAGATATTTTGCCGTGTGCAAGATGTCGCGAAAATTTAAAAAAACACTTGAAAAAATATCCAATTAATGATGAAGTTGTGTGTTCCAGAGAATCATTAGTAAAATGGTTAATAAATATTCACAATGAGGTTAACATGTCCTTGGGTAAAAAGCCATATGGGCATCGAAAAGCAATTGGATTAATAATGGGAAAAGCAGATAAGGAAAATATGAATCAAGCTAAAACTTTGTCATTAATCACAATACTCTTAATATCCCTGTGCATTCTGTATTTATTGTATAAGAAATATAATAGAATGTCACACAAAGCCAATCCTTAATATTTTTATCCATCTTAATATATAACACATAGATAGTGAATAATATGACAGATGCTCAATTAATGGACATGATGAACATAGATTATTCAAATCCATCAATTGATGACCAAGATTTGCAATCAAAAATTTACAAAAAAAAAGAATTCTATTCTTATAAATTTCCAGAGAGGCCTAATTATCAAAATTATGATGATTTAAGGCAATATAGAGATTCAATTTGTTCAGGAGAAATTAGACCATTTAATCAGCAATCATTTGCCAGAAATTTTATAACTCCTGACTCAGAAACAAAAGGATTGCTAATTTTTCATGATCCAGGAACAGGTAAATGTGTTCATCCTGATACAACGATCGAAATAAACAATTTTAAATTAAAAATAAGTGAAGCTTGGGACAAATATATTGATTCAAGCATTTTAAATTCAGAAGAGAACTCAGAATGGGGAAAAGTATCAAACGTAAAAATAAAATGTTTATCTTTTCAAAAAGCGAAAATAAAATTTAGGACAGTGTCTTATTTTTACAGACAAAAAGTAAAAGAAACAATGTACTTAATAACATTAAATAATTTAAAAAATATAATAATAACAAAAAAGCATAAATTATATACATATAATGGGTGGAAAAGTATAGAAGGAGGATTAAATTATGAAGATTATATTTATGGATTAAAAGATGATGATTGTGTTTTCAGTAGCATTTTAAATATAAAAAAAATACATTACGATGGTTATGTTTATGATTGTGAAGTGCCCTCGATTCATAATTATTTTGCGAATGATTTTTTAGGGCATAATACTTGTGCGGGAATAAATATAGCAGAACAATTTAAATCATATTCCCAAAAATATTCTATAAAAATACATGTCTTGGTCCCAGGTCAATTGTTAAGGCAAACTTGGAAAGATTCTTTATTATTTTGCACTGGAAATACGTATATAAATAAAAAAGAGATAGATGCAGAAATAGATGAATCGAAAAAAGAAAAAATGAAAAGAACAGCAACATTAAATGCGCTTCAATATTATAAAATAATGTCACATAAAACTTTCCAAAAAAAAGTTTTAGGAGAAAAAATAAGTGACAGATCTATTTATGATTCAGAAAATAGTGAAAATAAAAAAAAGGCAAAGTATAGAAAAAAAAGTGACGGAACTTATGAGAGAGATCAATCGATAGATAAGATAGTGAGTTTAAACAATACTTTGCTTATAGTAGATGAGGCCCATCGTATGACAAATAATACGTATGGTGAAGCGTTATCGAAAATAATAAAAAATTCTGTAAATTTAAAGGTAATTTTAATGACAGCCACACCAATGAAGAATGTCGCTGATGAAATAGTAGAGTTATTAAATTATATAAGACCGGAAAATGATAAAATAGACCGAAATATCATATTTACAACAAGCCCAAAAAATAACGAAATGACTGTAAAGGATGATGGAATAGAGTATTTAAGGAAAAAAGCAAATGGATTAGTATCGTATTTAAGGGGAATAAACCCAGTAACCATACCTAAAAAGATAGAAATGGGAGAGGTGCCGAATGGTTTATTATTTACAAAATTAACTCCAAGTTATATGGAATCTTTTCAATTGGAAACTTATAATAATTTGGATAATTTTTATTTGGGAAACAATGATGTGAGTTGGATAAAAAAAGACAGGGATTTTGAAGGATTATCAAATTTTGCTTTTCCAATTTATTCCCCTGATAAAAAAAAAATAATTGGGAGTTTTTCAATCGAAGGAATGTCAAAATTAATAAGTCAATTAAGAACGAGTAAGGATGCACTAAATAAAAAATTAAAAGAGATGATTAAAGCTGAAAATGAAACAGATGATTTACTTTATTTAACAGATAATAAGGAAATATCTGGAAAGATATTTAATATCAAATATTTAAAAATTTTTTCAATTAAATTTTACAATGCTGTTCAAAATATAAATAAGTTATATTATGGACAAAATGGCGCGAGGACAGCTTTTGTATATTCAAATTTAGTAAAAGTTGGAGCTAATTTATTCAAGGAAGTGTTAATTCAAAATGGATATTTAGAATACAATGAGATGGGATACAATATTGATAATGAAACAAAATGTTATTTTTGTGGATATTCGTATAATAAACATCAAATAAAGAAATTGCCGGAAACAATTCAAAAGCACATTTTCAAACCAGCTACTTTCATAATAGTTAAAGGGAAAAGTAGCGAAGAAGGAGATATATTACCTGAAGAACAATCTAAATTGATAACATCTGTATTTAACAAAATAGAAAATTTAAATGGAAAAAATATAAAAATCTTATTGGGTTCGAGAGTTATGAACGAGGGAATATCTTTAAAAAATGTGAGCGAGGAGCATATACTAGACGCAGGATATACACTTGGAAATGTTGATCAAGTAATGGGCAGAGTTGCCAGACAATGTTCTCATCATGGATTAATGAGTGAGGATAATGTTTATCCAGAGGTGAGAATTTATAAATATGCAATAAGCTTGAAGGGTAAAATATCCTCAGAGGAGCTACTGTACAAAAAAGCTGAGGATAAATACATCGTGATAAAAAAAGTAGAAAGAATTTTAAAAGAGACAGCCGTAGATTGCCCTTTAAATTTAAACTATAATGTTACAAAAGAGGAAACAGAAAAATATAAAAATTGTACTCCTTTATCCGCAAATATAAACGTGAATAACATTGATGATAAAACTAAAATATGCCCATCAGCGTGCGATTTTGATAAATGTTCGTATAAATGTTCAGACCCAAAATTAGAAAAATATTACAATAATGATTTGGGAAGTTACGAAGATTTAAACAAAAATGAAATAGATGAGTCAACATTTAAGAAAGAAATGGCTAAATTGGAAATAGAAGATGCAAAAAATAAAATAAAGCACTTGTATAAATTAAGCCATGTTCATACTTTATCTCAAATAAAAAAAGAAGTAACATCGTCAACTGAAAAAATCATCGATAAAATTTATATTTACAAAGCATTAGATCGATTAATGCCAAAAACTAAAAATGATTTTAATAATTTTAAAGACGTAATTGTTGATAAATTTGGAAAACGTGGATACTTAATAAGTGTGGATAAATATTACATATTCCAACCAATGAACGAAATGATTGATCTCCCAATGTATTATAGGAAAAAATATAATAAAAAATTATTAAATGAAATTTATTTATCAGAATATATAACGAGCCAAAAATTATATACGGATTCTATGGATAATCATTCAAACTTGGAGGAACGCGGAATTGAAAATAAAAAAACGAACTATGTGTTTGATTATGATTATTATTCAAACAGAAAAGAGTATGAATATGTTGGAATAATAGACAGAGTGGGAAATCAATTATCAGATCAATTTAAATTTAGGGAGAAGATAAAAGAAATGAAATCAGACAAAAAGAGATTGACAGGTTTACAGTCTATTAAAGGTGCTGTTTGTTTTTCGAGTTACGAAAAAAGTTACTTGGAAAGTATTTGCAAAAAATTGGACATTCCATTCAACGGTGGAGAAAAAAAGAAGGAAATATGTGAATTAATCATGGAAAAAATGATGCATTTGGAAAAATATGCAAGTAATAAAGGAAATGTTAAAAAATTAACTTATATGATGATTCCAAAAAATCACGATAAATACCCTTTTCCTTACAATTTGGAAGACAGAATAGATTATATAAAAAATTATTTATTAGATTTGTTGGGTGAAAATAAATTTGACAAAGACGATTATCAGGTTAAAACAATATCCAAATCAATAACAGAACCATATTTTACTATAAAAATAAATAAGAAATTAAAATCCGAGGTCATCATACCCAATGATATTTTAAAAAAATTGAAAGAAAAATTTAATAACGTTAAAATAATTGAAGAAAGAAACAATATCGAAATAACAATCGATTGACAATATTGCGACAGTACCATAAAGGTATATTTATCCATATATATAATATATCATGAGCACAGAAATCGATAATGATTTAAATAAAATCGTCAATCCTTATTCAATCAAGGAAATGACTCTAAGGGTCGTTTTGCACGAATATCAAGAAGGCCCAAATTTGATGACCCACTTATTTACAAACGCAAAATGGATGTATGAAAATAAATGTTATAAAGAAAATGGAGTAATAACAGAAATTAAAAACATATCAGATGAAAAAAAGATGTCTCTTGGTTTAAAATCAAGAGATTTAGGAGGTACGCACACTATGTTCCGAGTAACTTTTGAATGTCAAATATGCAGTGTGATTGAAAAAACTCGAATAGTGGGTAAAATAAAAAAAATTCAAGAAATGAATGTGACAATAGAAAGTGGCCCAATATTAATAAGTGTTTATGTTAACAATGATAGAATAAATGAAGAAGCATTCTTTGTTGATAAAATAAATTCAGTAAGATATTATAATAAAATAGATAGTGGAGTTAATAAAAATGTTCGAAACTCAAGTGTTTTAAAAATTGGTGATTTCGTCGTTGTGAAAATTTTGAAATGTAAATATATTAATGGGAGTGATAAAATAGTTTGTTCTGGAAAGTTAGATAATATGGCAACTGAAAATGAAGTGTCAAAATATACAAATGTTAAACAAAGATTTCCAGATGATGAGTAAAAAATAAGAAAATAAATATAATTATAACAGTGATAGATTAAATGAAAAATAATATGGATAAAGATATGAGAAAAAATACAAATGAAGGAAAAAATATAAATAAGAATAAAAAATTAAATAAGAATATGGTAAAAAATGTGAACAAAGAAAATTTTGCAGAAAAATTTGTAGATAAAAACACGGACAAAGATAAATTTTGCACAAATTGTGGTAAAATAGGTCATATGAATAAAAAATGCCAAATACCTATAACAAGTTACGGAGTAATTTTAATAAAATTTAGTGATGATATAGAAGAATTTAAAAATTTTTTTTTAAAGAAGAAATTTTCAAACATTGATGTTGGATCAAATTTTTTAAAAAATTTAAATTGTTACCCTATTTTTAACGGAATAAAAATAGATGACGTAGATGATTTAAAATTTTTTAACATATTTAAAAATAAAATAAAGTTTTTAATGATACAAAGAAGGCATTCTCTAGGTTTTTTAGAATTTGTAAGGGGGAGGTATAACTCTGAAAATGAAAAAACTTTGAATAATTTATTTAGGCAAATGACTTCAGACGAAATAGACAAAATAAAAAACAGTGAAAGTTTTGATGATTTGTGGGACAATGTTTGGGGAAAAGTAAAACATGGTCACATTAATGAATATGGAACATCGAAAAAAAATTGGAATAAATTAAAATCTAGCAATAATAAAAATTTACCTTTAAATTTTTACACAAGTCATGTGATACCAGATTATGATGATAGAGAATGGGGTTTCCCAAAAGGGAGAAGAAATTCAGATATAAATTTGAAAGAATTGGATTTAAAGTGTGCTGTTAGAGAATTTAAAGAAGAAACAAATTTTAAAGATAGTGATTTTTTACTTTTTGATGAAAATTTAATAATAGATGAAATATTTAAAGGAACAAATAATAAAGATTATAAGCACGTGTATTATTTCGGAGTGGCGAATAATAAAAATATACCTAAAATTGACAACGATGATCATCATCAATTTTCCGAAGTGGGAGATATAAGATGGGTAACTTTTGATGAAGCTTTATTATTGATAAGACCTTATCATGTAAAAAAAAAAGAAATCATAAAAAAAACATTTTGTTTTATAATGGGAGAATTATTTAATTTTATTGAAATGTCAAAAAATTCAACATTGTCTCTCGCATTGGAGCAACAATGTTGAATTTATTATTCGACAATTTATGAACTTCAAATTACGAATAATAAATTATGAGTTATAAATTTGCCATTCTGTTTTAATTTTAATTATCTTGCTTTAATTTTTTCCACATTTAAAAATTTACGTAAAATACGACTTAATCGTGTTTGCGTAATAATCAAATTTTAAAATAGCTTTCTTTGACAATAATATAATGGATAGTCAAACAATTTTTGAACACGCTAAGAGCAAAAATTGGAAAAAAATAAAACAAAATGTTAAAAAAATGAACTCAGAAAAGTTAGAGGAAACAATGAGTGCCTACGATAATGTAGGAAATACTTTGTTGATATATGCAATTTTTCAAAACGATAATGAAATGGTTAATTATCTACTGGAATATGATTCAAAAATAGACATACTTGACTCAGAAGGAAGATCAATATTGTACATTCCTATTAAATACAATTACGATAATGTGTTCAAAACAGTGTTGAATAAAGATCCAAAAAAAGTGGTAAATAAGAAAGATAATCATGATTGCACTCCAATTCATTACTCAATTTTATTTGAAAATGAAACGGCATTTAATTTATTATTGTCAAATAATTCAAACTTAAACTTAAAATCAAAAGGCGGGTATAATTCTTTAAATTTATCTGTTTTAAAAAATAGACTAGATTTCGTAAAAAAAATATTAGAAAAAGGTGCAAGTGTTAATTCAAAAATAAAAACAGGCGAAAATTCATTGCATATAGCATGTAATTTTCAATTTGAAAAAATTGCAAAATATTTAGTAAAAGAAGGAATAGATTTAAATTCTCCAGATATTGAATATAATGTGATTCCTTTATTGTACACAATAGGAAAAAAAAATTATAATTTGTCAATTTATTTAATAGAGAAAGGATCAAGATTAGATATACAAGATCACAGAGGATATAACATCCTCCATCATTTATTTTCAGAAAATGACAGAAAAATGGTAGAATACATTTTACAAAAAAAATTAATAACAAAAAAAATAATGAATCAATTTGACCATTATGATTTTATACCTTTACATTTGTATCTTTTATATTATAGCGATAAAGAAATAAAATCATGGAGTGAAAATATTATTTTATTAAGTAATCTGAACCACAAAAATGCAGATGGAATAACTCCATTTTATTTAATATGTAAATTAGGCTTATGGAAAGATGAAAAGTACAGAAAATTATTGGAGAAAAAAAAATTGGATATATTTTTAGAGGGTTATAATAATATTAAAGTATTGAACACTATAAATGAAAATGAAATGGATGATTTTTTAAATATGGTAACGTTGAGTTATATAAACGTAATTAGAAATTCAAAAAAAGAATGGGACGTAGAATGGATAAATTTATGTAAAAAAGATATGTTCATAAAATTTATGAAAGAAAAAGAAAACGAAGTATTTAAAAAAGTATTTTTGAAAACAAAAGTTGACGTTGATAACATTGATAAAAATGAGGAAATTTGCCAAAAATTGATCAAGTATAAATTAGTCGAAGCGGTGAAAAACAATACCCCTTATCCATCTTATCCTAAAAATGATTCTCTAAAAATAAATATGACGATACATGATGTAGTTGATGTGTGTTTTTTTAAGGGTTCAATATTAGATGGAGTTTCTGGGATAATACATATTATAAAAAAACACGATGATGTTTGTCACACAGTATCTTTAAATAAAAACGACTTAGTGGATTTTATGAGTAAAAGTGAACTTGATAAAAAAACATTATTTTACGAGTCATCTTTGTGGAAAGTGTTAAAGATGAGATTAGAATGGTTCAATATGAAATTAATAGATAACGTTTCAATGTTTGATAATTTTGAAAAATGTGCACGCGGATGCAAAAGATTTACAATGATTTACTTATCAATTTGTATAGATAAAAGTTGTCATGCGAATTATTTGATATATGATAAACAAAAAAATGAAATAGAAAGATTTGAGCCACATGGTTCATGGTCTCCTTTTAAATTTAATTATAATCAAAAATTGTTAGATGATGTTCTCGAAAAAAAATTTAAGGAAGTCATAAAAGATATAATTTATGTTCGGCCAGAAAATTATCTTCCTTTTTCAGGATTTCAAAGAAAAGAAATGTCAGAGAATGAAAAAATGAAAATACACGATGTGCCCGGTTTTTGCGCAGTTTGGGTAGTTTGGTACCTTGATCACAGATTAAGTTATCCAGACATATCGAGAAACAAGTTAGTTTTAAAATTGATGAAATTAATCAGAGATGATGATGTTTCATTTAAAAATGAAATAAGAAATTATTCTCAAAAAGTGACATCTGTAAGAAAAAAAATATTATCATCCGCATCATTGGATATAAATGAATGGACATATGGTTATTTAGATCAAGACAAATTTTTCACCGTTTTGGGAACAATATCAAGCGAATTAAACATAAATTAATTTTTTCCACCACTGTGGACAGAATATTCAGAATATACACAAGTATCATTTGATTTTTTTTCATTGTTGTAATTTTCTATGAATAAAATCATTTTTTCTTTATTACTCAGTCTATTTTTACCTGTAGACATATCATCGGGAGATAAATAATCACATTCTTGATCATATTCGTCAGATTTTAACGAAATATTCTCCTTGTTTTTTTCGTAATCATCGTTGATATTCTTATTATGGTTTAAATCATAATTTTGGTCATTATTCAGTCTTAAATTTTGTCTTTTATTTTTTTCCATACATTTAACATATTTTTCAAGTTTATAATATGTTTCTGGTTTCAATTTATTAAAATTTAAAAATGCACCATTATTATTGACCATTATGTCTTTTGTATCATCGTATAATATACAAAAAATAACATAACTATCATCACAAGGCTTCATTTTACTTAATCTTTCTTTTAATTTTTTTTTTTTTGCTAATGAATATTCTTTTTTTTGAGTTTTTTTTTTGTTGGTTAATTTTAATTTAATATCACTCTTCTCAGTGTCTGACTCATCCCCAGAATAAAAATCAAAGAGCGAATTTCGGTTAACATTTTTCATTTTATTATTGCGTTCATTCATTAATTTATAATATGTCTCTATACTTTAACACAATATTATAAATATTGCAATTACATCGCACACATACCATTTACACATAAGGATATATTAACATACAAATAAATAAAAAATTAAAAAAAATTTACAAATACGATTAAATTGTATTTTAAGAGACCATTAAATTGTATTTTAGACGATCATATATTTATCCAAAAGTTGATAAAATTAAATTTTGTATTCAAATACTTTAATTGAAAGCACTTGATATCTAAAAGTACATTTAAAAAATTGAAATATTATTTATAATAAAGAAATCTAGTTTGTGATCATTTATTAAATAATGATTTCGCTAAGTGATATTTCAAAGTGCATTAATGAAAATGTCCTAAAATCAGCTGAAACTGAACCGTTCGATTATAATATCGGCAAATGTTTAAATTTACCATTTAAAACGTTTAACCATTGTGAAAATGAAACGAGCATCTTGGGTCTAAATCTCAGTGATAATTTAAAAAGAATATTTCATCCATACGGAGAATCTTGCGAACGCCATAATGGAAATATTATTCCCATAAAAGTAAAAAAAAATTACGAATATTATAAATTGTCGTTTATTTACAGCGTGTTTTATTGTGTAAATAAAAATTTGAGAAAAATGCAAAAATGTGATAGAATAAAATTTGTTGATAAAAATATTCTTAAAATGAATAAACATGTGAATAACGTTAACATGTCTTTTGAAATTTTTAATTTAAATTTGTTTAGGTTAACAGCTGATTATTTTAAAATAAATTTAATGATATTGGACATAATTTTGGATCGACCATTGTTCGTTTTTCCGAAAGATACTTTTAATAAATCGAACAATACGATTATAATTTCAGTTTTTGATAATGTTTTTGATCCAATTATTTTTAAAAACGAGGGAGTTTTTAATTGGGAAAATCCATTGTTAAAAAATATGTTGAACAATTCAAGTGATTCATTTTTAATTTTGTCAATGATAACATTGTCGTTCAGTGAAAAATGGAATGTGCGTAAAAATCGAGAATCAACGAATGTGCCGAATAATAACAATTCATTAAATTCCACAAAATCTAAAAATTTGATTAATTTTGATATCTTAAATAAATTGGATGATGAAAACGATGAAAATAATTTAAATGAAGAAAATGGCCCAAATGATTCCGATGATTTTAGTTATTCAAGTGACTCAAGTGACTTAATAAATTTAAATAACTCAAGCAATTCGGGTAACTCAAGTTATAATCCAAGAGATTCAGGGGAATCTGGAAAAGATGCGCCAAAAAAAAAAAGCGCATCGTTTAATATCACTAAAGATGAAAAAAATAAAAATGTCGCAACAAGAAATCCCTCCGGTATTTCTACTTTAGCGCTGAAAAAAGAATTAGTCAATGATAATGGAGATTTAGATAAAAAAAATATAAATTATCTGACAAAATTAAAAGTTGCAGAGTTGAGGATAATATGCTCTGATCTAAAAATAAGCACATTTAAAATAAATAGAGAATCAGGAAAAAAAGGAATAAAATTAAAAAAAGAATTAATAGATGAAATTTTAAAAGTTTATGATGAATAAAATTTAAAAAGTTTACAGTAAATGATCTTTAACACGCTCAAATTATTTAATTATTTTATTGGCTTTGGTTATTTAATCAATTTCATTGAAATATTGTAATGGATATAATAAAAAGATACGAGTATATAGACAGTGAAAATAAACGTCACATTGTCTACGATAACGATTTAAAAAGATTAAAAAAAAGCAATATTGATGTAAAAACCGTAAAATGTATGACATCAGGAAAAGATATAGATATAACAAACAGAGATAAAATAATTTACAGAATAAAAGAATGTGAAAAAGATAATAATAAATATTTAGATTTAAGCAACTTAAATAATAGCGAATATTCCAAATTGAGTAATTATGATAGATTATTTAAGCCAGATATAATGAATATAGAACACTTGCACTTGTCTTCAAATAATTTGAGTAAAATAAATGATTTGGATTTTTTATTAAATTTGAAATATTTAGATTGTAGTTATAATAAGCTTCAATTTATCCCCAAAGTAAAAAATAGCATTATAGAAATTCATTGTAAAAATAATGAAATTGAATGTTTAAATAACATAAAAAACACAAAAATTAAAACGTTAACTTGCCAAAACAATAAAATAAAAACAATACCTTTTTTTTCTGATCTCCAAGAATTAAATTGCTCAAACAATCAAATTTTAAAAATGTACCCAATGAAAGATTTATCAGTGATGGAATGCCAAAATAATAAAATGGAAAAATTATTTGTAAATCAAAAAATGAAACACATTAATTGCTCGGACAATGCAATCTCTGAAATTTATCTGGAAACTTCAAATTTAAATTTCGAAATAGAATATTTAAATTGCAAAAATAATAAGATAAAGTATATTCCAACATTTTTACATTTAAAAAGATTATCTTGCTCATTTAATAAGCTCAAAGATATGGGAAAAATGCTTAATTTAGTTTATTTGTATTGTGCAAATAATGAAATTGAAAAATTATGCATATATAGCGAATTAATCGGATTATATTGTGAAAATAATGATATTAGTGAAATAGAATTTATAAATAATAATGAATTAAAAAGTTTAAACTGTTCAAATAACAAAATATCACGATTAACATCGTTGCCAAAGTCAATAGAAAATTTAAATTGTTCATTTAATAAAATATCGAATCTTCCTGAGTTAGATGAATTATACATATTGATTTGCAATAACAATATTATCGAATCGTTGAAAATATGCGATTCTGTTATTTTTGTTCAATGTTCAAATAATAACATAACTGAAGTAACTTTGAAAAGTAAAAGTAAAAGTAATAAAAGTAATAATGGTAAAATTTGCGAAGATAACGTTGATAAAAAAATAAATTGCTGTAATAACAACATTTTTAGGTTACCTTATTTTGAAAATTTTAGTGATTTAATAATTGATAAAAATATAAAATATATTTCTTTAGAGTACAAAAAAAATACGTTTAAAATTAAGGAATTAAAAGATAACGTATTACATATTGAACGTAAATAATTAAACATTGACAAATGAATATAGATATTAATAATTTGCCAAGTGACATCGTGGTAAATAATGTTAAAACAGTTGATGATTTAGACGCAGAATCTAGTAATAATTTATGTTATGATATCGAGTCCGGTAAAAAATGTGTCCCAAATACAGATGAAATATTAAAAAATATCAAAACAGTACTATTATTTATTGATAAAAATGAGGATATAGTGCAATTGAAAAAAAATAATTATGAAAAATATGAAAACTTAATGGAAAAATTGTTCCCAGATTTTTCAGATAAATATTATGCAACTTTTAAGAAAGTAATTAGCGGAGAAGATTTAACCATATTATATAAAATGTTAAAACAGTTGGCATTGGTTGAAGAAGGGAATAAAAGTTTCGATAAAGCTGAAACTAGCGTAGGAACTCATTTAGCCAAAGAATATATTTTGCCAATTACAAATAAAAATAAAAGTGGAGCAATTGACGAAAAATAATAAAAAATAACATAATTGACAAATAATAATTTTAAGTCAATTTACTTGCTTCTTCTTTGAATTTTAAATTAATTTTTCCTCCATACTCTACCGATTTTTTTTTATGTTCGTTGAATTCATTAGGTGATGGGAAGAACATATTAATCCAATATTTACCAGCTTCAATTTGCATATTTCTTCTTTCGTGATATTCATCTCCTCTATAATTTTCGTTTTTCATATATTTAATCATTTCATTCATTCTTGTATATTGTCGATTCGCAACAATAATATTTGTCTCTGTAAACAATTTAGTATTATGATCGTCAATATTAACGTCTGGAAATATATCGATCATGAACTGGTCTTTTGGAAAAATGTCCAAAATATTTTCGAGTTCTTTTATAATCTTTGTTTTTAATGGATGATCATCATATAAATATTTTTCACATACAATGTATTTTTCGGAATTAGATATTCTACTAGTGAGAGGTTTAGCAACATAAACATTTTTATACAAAACAGTCAGCATACATATTAATTTCAAAGTAACAGTTGTGAATGATTCGTAAATTTTGCATACGAATGACCCATTTTTATTTTGTATTTTCAGAGCACATAATATTTCACCTATTAATAATTTCATTACTTCTTGTTCTTGCATATTTTCATTTTTCCATTTAAATCCTCCATCAGCAGAAATAAAATCAGCTTTCTTTTTTTCAAAATTCTTTTCAAAATTACGTATTGTTTTTAATTTTGTTAAATCGCCATTATCCTTATCTTTGTTATTAATTGTTTCACTTTCGGTATACGTTTTATGCATAGTGAACTTTTCATTTTTTTTATAAAATTCTATAAATTCTCTGTCAAAGTTTCTATCTTCACCTTTTTTATTTTCTGTGAAAATAGTAATGGCATAAAATTTATCATTTTTGTGTTTTTTTGAAAATAATTCTCTGAAAAACATGGATGATTGAATGAATGATCCCGGACCTTCGCTTAAATGCGCAGAAACATAATTATCTTGATCAACATTAATTAAATTAAGCAACATTATCAATTCCCATAACTTATAAAAAGCTCTGCTTAAAATATTGGGCTTTTTATTTAAATTAAAATAGTTATATGAATATTTCCCCATTGAACCGTTATGATCATCGATGTATCTTTCAAATTTATTGATTACATATCTGACAGTTGATCTGTGCCTCAAATCAATTTTACCAATGTTGTTTTTAGTTTGATGATAAAAATGTTGGAACCCCAAATTGAATTCAGGATGATTTACTTTTCCAGAGAAAATAGGACTAAATGATTTAATATTTTTAAAATACTGCTCATTAATGTTATTATCATTTTCTATTTTGACAAACACGGGGATATACTCGTCATATTTGTCAAATTTATCAATGCGATTTTGGTCCATTATATAGAGATATAATTTAAATTACAGAATATTTATTTATGTCATATATTCCAACATATTTAAATTTCATTTTTTTTTGTAAATTTGCTCATTTACACCCTTGAAGATTTTAAATGCCGATTTTACTCAACAAAAAAATATTCAAGGTTTGCCCGTTGCAGAACGTGTAAATTATGATTTTGTTAAGGCGTCAACCTTAACTGATTTAGTGACTTTTTTCTCCCTACATAAATATTTTTGTCGTTCAATTCTATTAATTGCATTCTTTGCAATTCTACATATATTAGTAGCACCATTAACATCTCTATTCCATACATTATTACAAGTTTTACACTTGATTAACCCATGGACTAAGATATTACCACTTTTATATGGTTTTGGATTTTTTCTTATTTGAAATTTATCACATCTTCCAATCTCGGTTTTACAAATTGAACACATACAACTTGTTCTAAACTCATCAACTAAATATGTTTTATAATTATTTTGTCTAAATAACATTCGCATTCCTTTCCTAGATGTTGAGGTGTAATATCAAATTCCTTATATTTCTTTTTTACTATTTTATGTAATTCTTCCATTGTAATTTGTTCATTTTCTTTTAATTTTTGTATAGCATATTTAACTTGTTCTTTTGTTATTTTATATGATTTTGGTTTTCTATTTATTTTCTTTAATTCTTATAACTCTTCATATCTTTCAATCCATCTTTTCAAACTTCTTTCAGAACACTTAAAAATATCGCAAGTTTTTGTATAATTAGTATCGTTTTCTAAATAATATTTAACTGCTGTAATTTTATAATCTTCACTTTTGTGTTTAGACATTTAATATATAATTATTTATATATTAAAAAAATCGGCATTTTAAATCTTCAAGGGTGTAAATAATTTTATCAATATCATTGTGGCACAACTTTAGGAGCTAAATTTTCCGAAGAAAATATTAGTTTTAATGCGATTCTACTAAATAAATGGTTATTTTAAAAATTGAAATCTACATAGCTTCATTTAACTTATTTAAATATAAGTGGATATTATATATATATAGTCAATGGAAGTATTAAAGCAAACATCTTTGAAACATAATGAAGAAGATATTAAAAACATAAAACATTTATTTTCCAAGGTTAAAAAAAATGACGAATTTGAGTTTGTTTTTTTTAGAACGACTTCGATTGATCAATCTGGAAGGAAAATATGGAAGAATTCAATGATCATTGATGATTTTAACAATGTGTTGAATTATATAAATGTGATGTCACGGAGAAACAATATGAAATATCATGTTCGAAATTTTTTGGACGTGACTTACAGTTATTCGAGTGATGAAGTATTAAGATTGTCGATTGAAGATGAAAAAAATGCAAATTATATATTGGACAAATATTTTAACAAAACAAACATCGCATATTCATTCATGGATTTATTAAAAGCGTATGTTAAAACGGAACCTGATTCAAAGAAATTTAAAACAAACATTAAAAAGAGAGATAAAAAAGATTCTGCAATGATTGAGGATTATGATGTAAAAATCAAATTAGCCAATGAAGAAGATGATATATCAATTGAAAAAGCAACCAATATATTAAATAAAATAGATGCAAATAGGCCAGATTTAGTAACTTTAAGATGGAAATCAAGGACGTCACTCATCTTATTTTCGAGTAATAATGAGACACTCTCCCTTGATATGACAAATGTAAAAATGGGAAAAGATCACAATAAATTAAATAATTTACCTTTTACTCATGAATTAGAGTTAGATTATACTTTATTAGGGAATAAGCCGTCTCAAGAATCTTTTGATATGATTTTAAAATATATGAATTCAATCATAACAATTACACAATCATCTTTGTTTCCGATATCAAATTCAGAAAAAATAAAAGTTCTCGAAGAATATTATCGTTTAACGTATCCAGAAAGGAAAGATTACCGTCCTCAAACTTTAGAAGGAAGAAAACCAAGAGGATTAGAGATTCAACATGTAATAGGTCAATTACCAAATAAATATTGTGTCACAGATAAAGCAGATGGAGAAAGAAATTTTTTGATAATTTATAATAAACATACGTATTTAATAAATCAAAATTTGAAAGTAAAAAATATTGGGATCAAAATTAAAAATAATGACTATAATTCTTCCATGATAGATGGAGAGTACATATTTATTAAAAATAAGAAAGTAAGAAAGCATGTATTTTTGGCTTTTGATTGCATTTTTCATCAAGGAAAAGATGTTAGAAAATTATTAAATTTTAGAGAAAGAATATCTTTTGCGATGGACATTGTCGAAAATTGTTTTACAACGAAAGAACAAGAACATTATACAGTAAAAACATACAATGGAGCATTTGACACTGATAAAATAGTTGACTTTCATTCATCTGAAATAGATAAATATATGATTAGTTTAAACAAAGGAATATTAACATCTTCAGAATCAACAGTTCCATTAATAAGAGTTAAGTATTTTATTCACGTTCAAGGTGGTAAACCAAATGAGATATTCAAATATTCAAAAGTGATATGGACTAAATATGTGACAGAAACAGATACAAAATGCCCATATGTTCTGGATGGTTTAATTTACCAGCCAAACGAACAAACATACACAACTAAAGCCCCAAAATATTTCGAATATAAATGGAAACCTCCACATTTAAATTCGATTGACTTTTATACAATCTTCATCAAAGATAATGTAGGAAATGATTTAATTGTGTTTGATAAAACGATGAACGATGATATAAAAATAAATGATGTAAATTTGAGGAATGAAAAGGATGAAAAAAACGAAAATAATAAATACGAGAGCACAAGAAAATATAAAATAGCAAAGTTATATGTGAGTAAAAAAATAGGAAACGTTGAACAGCCAGTATTATTTGAGCCGAATAACGAAGCGATAGTATATTATGCAAATTTTTTCATTGAAAATGGAGAAGTCAGAGATGAAACCGGTTCAATAATAAACGATAAAACAGTTATAGAAGCAGTTTACTCAGATGATTTGAGCGTTCCTAAAGATTTTAGATGGAGGATTTTAAGAACAAGATATGACAGAACAGAAACAGTTAGAAAATATTCAAGAAACTTTGGAAATAATGAAGAAATTGCCAAGAAAATGTGGAGGAGTATAAAAAATCCAATCACGATTAGTGACATATCAATGCTAGCAAACGATGATAGTTACGTTTCCCATAATAATTCCCTGATTAAAAGGATAGATCACAGTATCATTTTATCTGAAAGAAAAGAAGATTTATTTCATAGAAGAAAAAATTTAATAGGGAAAGCTTTAGTTCAATGGAACCAATGGTTAATGAGCAGTTTAATTTACACATTATTTGGAAAAGAGTACGAGTATGATCAACAATTAGAAGTGTTAGAAACTATGTGTGGAAGAGGAGAACATGTTATGAAATTTTATTATGTGGCTGTAAAAAGTTACGTAGGTATTGAACATGATAATTATAAATTGATATCTGGAAATGATGGAATAATAAGCAGATATAATAAATTAAGAAAAGAGCATCCTAATTTTCCAAATATGTTTTTCATCAATGGAGATTTTTCGGTAAAATTAAATTATAGTGAACAATCAAATGCTGTAAATAATAGTACAAAAAGAAACAAAGATTTAATCGATCAATTTTTTAGTAAAAATTCATTTAAAAAGTTTGACAGAATATTGTCACAATTTCACGTTGATCAAGTATTAGAAAATCAAACAAAATGGGAAAATTTTACAGAAAACATAAAAAACACTATTAAAAAAGATGGTTTGTATTTAATAATTTGTTATGATTCGGATAAAATAATTGAATTGTTAAAAGGGAAAGATTCACACTCAGTGACATTTAATGACAATCAAGGTACAAAAACATTGATGTATGAGCTAATTAAAAAATATAATGAAAAAGATGATTTAAATAATGTGGGAAACGCTTTTGAAATATTTAACACGTTAGAGCATCAAGAAGGAAAATATGATAAATTTTATTTGATAAGCAAAAAATTTTTAGTTAACGAATTTGATAAAAGATGTGGTTTAAAATTAGTGGGAACAGATAATTTTTATGGACAATATATTAAAAATAAAGACTTCTTTTTAAATTCAGTGAGTTATGAAGAAATGGATAAAACAAGAAAATTTTTAGAAAATGCAAAAATGTTTTATGAAGATAATTCGAATAATGAAGCATGTAAAGAACTAATTAAAATTCATCGATATTTTATTTTCAAAAAAAATTAAAATAAACAATTAATATCATTATTAATTTATTTAGTTCACATAAAAAATTTACAGAGTTTATAAAAAATGATTCCAGTTTATGTTATAGTGGCGGTAGATTCAAGTGGAGGTATATCAAAAGATAATAATATTCCTTGGAATGTGAAAGAAGATTTAATGTTGTTCAAAGATACAACAACATTTTCAAACAATGGAAAAAGCAATATAATGATAATGGGAAAAAATACCTATTACAAACTTCCAAAAAATTTTAAATTTGAAGGAAGAAAAATATATGTGATATCAAAATCGATGTATAATTTAAAAAGTCCAGAGTTTTATGATGAAAATTTAAAAGTGTTCGGAAATTTAAAAAATTCATTGACACATTCTTCAAAAGAAGAGTATAATAAAATATTTATATGTGGAGGCAAAAGAATATATGATGAAATCTGTTATTTAAAACTAGATGATGAAAAAATTGTAATAACAGATTTATATTTAACTCAAATACACCAAGATTACGAATGCGATAATAAATTAGAAGTATCAAAATTATTGAAAAATGAAAATACGCATGAGCTAAATATGATAAAAAAAAATAATTTTACTTTGGAAGATTCATATTCCAAAAATTTTGTAAATATAACATTTACAAAATATTCATCAAATGAATGTGAAAATAAAGATGAACAAAAGTATTTAGATTTAATGTGTGAAATTTATAAACATGGTGAAAATAAAGGATCAAGAAATAGTTTAGTAAAGTCGACTTTTGGAAATTCTTTAAAATTCGATTTATTAAAATTTCCAATTTTAACGACAAAAAAAGTTCCACTTAAAATAATATTTGAAGAATTAATATGGTTTTTAAAGGGTTGCACAAATGCAAATGTTTTAAAAGAAAAAGGAATTAACATATGGAATGGAAATACAACCAGAAAATTTCTCGATGATCAAAACTTAAATCATTATGAGGAAGGAGACATAGGTCCGATGTATGGTTTTAATTTGAGACATCACGGAGAAAAATATGAGGGAATGAATAAAAACTATGATGGGAAAGGTTTTGATCAAATTAAATATTGTGTTGAATTACTTCATAATGATCCAAATAGTAGAAGGATAATAATGAGCACATATAATCCATCCGTAGCAAAAGAAGGATGTTTATTCCCTTGTCATGGTGTATTCATTCAATTTTACGTAAAAAATAAAAATGAATTATGTTGTATGATGACTCAAAGGTCAGCAGATTATTTATGTGGAGTTCCTTTTAATATAAGTTCATACTCATTATTAGTCTACATGATGTGTGAAATATTAAATATGAAACCAGGGTATTTGATAATTAATTTTGGAGATACACATATTTACGAAGATCATTATAAATTTGTAATAAGGCAATTGTTGAGAGATCCAATATCATTCCCTACATTATCTTTTAGAGATAGAAATAGAATCGATATTTGCGATTTTGAGTATGGTGAATTAAATTTGAGTGGTTATAATCATTATTCACATTTGCCTATTAAAATGATTGTGTAATATTGTGTAAATAAACTTTATTTTGCCCAATTAAATAACGTAAAAATTTAAAACAAAGAAGAACATTTAAAATAATATAATTATAATATATTGCAGAATAATAATCTTTTTTATAATTAAAATGAACGAACTTAATGAAAATTATATAACAGTCAACACTATGTTATCGTATAAAAAAAATAATGGAGAATCTCCAGAAGAATTGGGAGATTTAATAAATTTAAATAATGATTTAATAAAAAATGGAAAGAATATACCAAATGAAATACTGTTAAAAAACAAAAGAAATAAAGCAAATTTTAACTGTAGAAAAAATAACATTCATTATGAAATAATAAACAAAACAAAACCTTCGCAACCTACTAAAAAAATGATAAAAAGTAACAGTGAAGTGTTTGTAAAATTAAGATCAACTTTAAATAAAATAACAGAAGAAAATTTTGACTCGATGGTAATAATTTTAATTTCAGTCAATATAAATTTGGAAGACGATTTATTAAAATTTTGTGATCAATTAATTCAAAAAATAACTTACGAAAAGAAATTTTTAGAACTTTACTCTAAATTAGTTGAAGAATTAATTTCAAAAATTAATGGTGAAATAAATTTTAAAGATAATTTTATGAAGAGATGCGATCATATATTTAATGATTATTTAGATAGAACCTCATTGGACGATTTTAATGATCCTAATTTTATAATAAAGGGTGAAATTACAAACATGGCGAAATTTTATTGTTATATTTATTGCAAAAATGTTATAGATGATAACAAAATAGATTCTTACATAGAATCAGTTTTAAATAAAAAAAGTAAAACATATAAATTAGACTTAATATGTGCTATATTAAAATCCATTCAAATAATTGACCAACAAATGTTGACGAACATTGATAAAAATGTTTTAAAATTATATATAGCGGAATGCAATGTGGATAAACATAATGATAAAATTAATCAAAAAGAAAATTTTTTAATTATGGACATGATAGACATATATAATAAATATTTAAATTAAAATATTTGTGCAAAAAAATTAATTATAATAATATAATTAATCACAATAACGTAATTTATGACAATAACATTATTTGTTATTTTTCATTTTTCATTTTTCATTTTTCATTTTTCATTTTTCATTTTTCATTTTTCATTTTTCATTTTTCATTTTTCATTTTTCATTTTTCATTTTTAATTGATAACTTTTAATTAAAAATTTTTAATTTGTTATTTTTCATTTTTTTTCTTCAACAGGCTGTTTGTTTACATCAGGTCTTTTTTGTTGATATTGTTGCCCTCCCATTAAGGGAAATTGATTTTCATTTTTCGGATAAGGTGGGATAGTTTGCTCTTCATACATAAAATTTGGTTGAGACATTGGTTGATAATATTGGTCATCTCTTAATTCAAGTTGGTCATCTTTTTGTTGCTTTTGTTGTTCATCTTCATTTTTGTAATATTTACTATAAACATAATAAGCGGCAAGAGTTACTCCTAACATTAAAAATCCGACTACATATATCCCAGGTACTTCGTACCCGAAAAAAACAAATTTACCAATTTTATCGATAATACAACTAAAAGGTTTTTGGACTAAAGTTTCTCCCACAATTTGAGATCCTAGCATATTTTGAGGTTGTAATAATGTATCATTGCAAGGAACATTGCAATTATTCGCACCTACTTCATTTAAGTTTAAATTGGCCGAAGATGGTTGTTGGAAGGGTTGTGTTTGTTGAATAGGCGGTGATTGTTGGAAGTTAGGTGTTTGTTGAGCAGATGGTGTTTGTTGGATGTTTGAAAAAATATTTCCTTGGTTTGCACTTAAATTAGACATATATAAATATATGAACATTATATAATAAAAATTTGAACACAAACACGTGCATTTTAAACTATATTAACAATTAATTTAATTTTTTTTTCAAATTCAGAGAGTGCGCCGTCGTTTAAAATGAGATTGTCGTAAATATTTATGTTGTCCATTTCAGTTTCAGATATATGATTTGAAAAATTATTATTAGTTTCGTTTCTTTCAATTTTTATAATTATTCCGCCAAGTTTTTTTATCATATCAATTTCATTTTTAAACCTTACGTCAGATATGGCATAGTTAAAATTATTATTTATTATTTCTTTTTCAAGTCTTTCAACCCAAAAATTATTTTTAACATGTGGAATTAAATTTTGTATATGTTCTCTGAAAACTTCAGTTCCAATGAATTGGAGTGTTTCTCTAGGTGTTATTTTCCAATGCGCATCAACGGTTTCTTTTTTATCTCCATATAATTGTTCATCATTAAATGAAAATAATTCTCTACATGCTCTTTTTAGCGGATCAGCAAATGCCACTTTTTTGAAACCAAATTCACTGCACAAAAAATCAGCCGCGGTATCTTTTCCTGAACCTTTTTTCCCAATAAAACCGATAATAGTCATAGCAAAAGTTATTTAAATTTATGCTTATCTATATATTTATAAGTGTATTATTAATTCAATTTTTTAAATGAACACAAAAAATTTAATCACAAAATGGGATGATGATTTATCAGAAATGATAATGGGTAAATTAGAAGATTTTATTGAGCAATATAATAAAGTGAACATATATAACAATAAGACAAAGTTTCCAATGCAAAAAATAATTTTAAAAGTACCGTATTCAAAAGTGTATTTCAACAGACGTAAATTCGAAAATAATTTAAATGAAAATCAAGGAAATTTATTTGTAAAAAATGATAATAATGTAAAATTTGTGTTATTGTCAACGTCAGACAATGTAGAATTTGTAAATTTTTTCGAAAAAATAGAACATGAAATTTTTTCGAAAATAAAAGATAATTCGAGAATATTAAAAAATAAATTACACTCGATTAAAGATGATGAACTTAAAGATTATGAATTGGAAATGGGAAATAAAAAAAAAACAACAAAAGAAAAAGCTAAGAAGAAGGAGAAGGATAAAGGAAAAGAAACCAAGTCCAATTATGATTTAGAATCATTTGATTTATTGGATAAAATAGAATCAGCCAAATTTTCGATGATAAAAAGTGAAAATATTAAAGATCATTATTTATTTTCATTTGGATATATTGGAAACAATTATAAATTTAAAAAAAAAACATGCGTGGTTGATCACGACGATTGGTTACAAGATTCTTTCACTCAAAATGATTTATGCATAGGTGATTATGTAGAACTATATGTTGAGTTATCAGAAGTGTGGATATGTGCAAATAAAAAAAATTTAGGATTCAATTGGAACATTCTAAAATTAGAATTAAAAGGACAACTTGATCCTATGATGAATATATTCGGAAAAATAAAAATACCAGATAAATTGAATACAGTTAATAATTTAAAAAATGAGCCTAAAAAAATAACTGCTACAAATAGAAGTGAAAACGTTAATAAAGAAAAACAACCACCACCTCCTCCGTTGTTAATTAAAGAAAAAAATGATGATGTGATTGTGTCGAATTATGTTCCGTCTTTACAAGACTTAATATCTCAAAAAGACAAATTAAAAAAATATCAACCTTCATATAATATTTAAAATAAATATTATTTGGTTTGATGAAAAATAATAAAGAAATGGAGAGATTATTATTTATCAATGTCTAAAAATCAAAGATTAGAAAGATTACCATGGGTCGATAAATATAGACCTTTAAAGTTAAACGAAATATTATCACAAAGTCACGTAATTGAATTTTTAAATAACTGCGTTCAAAAAAGAGACATACCTCATCTTTTATTTTATGGTCAAAGCGGAGTAGGAAAATGTTTTCATCCAGACACAAAAATTTATTTGCACAATGGAGGAATTAAAAAAATTAAAAACATTTTACCAGGAGACATTTTGATCGGTAAAGACGGAGAAATTAAAAAATATGTAACTTCGACCATTAGAGGACACGATCAATTGTATGAAATAAGTTCAAATTTGGTTGATTCTGTAATTGTAAATTCTGAACATATATTATGTTTGGTGAAAATACATAACATTGTATCGTATGACAATGAATCTAAATGGTGGATGGATGAAAAATTTGACATCCATAAATTACACCATAAAAATCAAAATTTGTGTCATCGAAAAGAAAATAACGTATTTTTAAATATATCGGTTAAAAATTATTTGGGAAGAAGTAACGTTTGGAAAATGTTTTTTAAAGGTTACAGAGCTAAAATGATTAATTCTTGGGAAAAAAAACAAACTGAAGAAGACCCATTAAAAATCGGAGAAAGCATAAATGGCAATGCAAATAATATACCAAGCGAATACATTTACAACGATTTAGAAGGAAGAATAAAGTTGATCAAGGGATTCTTAACAAATCAAATGGTGAAAATTGACACATGTTTAGATTTAGGAAAGTTATATTTAACAATTGAGAATGTTGTTGAAAAAAATAAAAAAAACATTTTAAATCAAATGTGTTCCGTTATGAATAGTGCGGGAATATTTTGTAAAAAAGTGTCTGATTCGAGAATACAAATAATTGATCAGTCATTTAAGGAGTTTATAAAAATTTCAGAATGTTCAAATTTAAAAAATTTCGAAGATTTAAGAGATTTGGAAAAAAGATATTTAAATTTAAAAGATTATTCAACAAATAATTATTATTTATTCGATTTTGAGATTACCGAAAATAAATATGACGAATATTGCGGTTTTACTTTAAAAGGGACAGATAATAGATTTTTATTGGATAATATGATAGTTACTCATAATACATCAGCAATACAAGCTCTGGCTTACGAATTTTTTGGCCCAAGAGTGTATAAGGATAGAGTGTTAGAGTTAAACGCTTCAGATGAAAGAGGAATAAGTGTAGTGAGAAATAAATTAACATCATTTGCCAAAAAAACAATTGGAAACAGAGATCCGAAATACCCATGTCCAAATTGTAAATTAATAATATTGGACGAAGCCGATGCGATGACAAATGAAGCTCAGTCAGCATTAAGAAAAGTTATGGAAATGTACTCAGATATAACTAGATTTTGCTTAATATGCAATTATAAAACAAAAATAACGAAACCAATATTATCTAGGTGTGCGGTATTTGGGTTTAGACAATTAGAGCAAAAAAACATAATCGCAAAAATGAGATTTATCGCAGATAAAGAAAATTTAAAAATTAGTGATGATAACTTAAATTTGATCACTAGTATATCAAAGGGTGATATGCGGAAATCAATTATAATTCTTCAAAATTTAAAATACATAGGTAAAGACATTATAGAAGAACAAGATATTTACGATGCATCAAATACAATCAATAAAAATGATATTCAAAAAATAATAAATTTGTGTGTTGACGATGTGATGTCTGATTGTGAATTTATGGAAAATTTAAATAAATCTATTAAGGATGTGATGGGTAAAAGTTATCCGATTGATTCTATATTGAATAGGATAAGCGAGCAAGTTATTGATTTAAATATAGATGAGAAAGACAAAGCGATAATTTGCTTATTAATGTCAATATCAAATAAACAAATTATAGATGGCGGAAATGAGAGGCTGCAAATATTGAAAATATTTATGTTTATGCGAAATACTATAAAAACACATACTATTGAAGAAGAATATATTAGAACATCATTTTAATACATATACATAACTATGAAAACAATATCGGCTTTTACGGATGGATCATGTACGGGAAACGGAACATTATCAGCGTGCGGAGGTTACGGTATTCATTTTTCAAATAATGAATTTGACGATATATCAGAACCTTTTTTAATTAAACCGATAACAAATCAAAGAACAGAATTATATGCAATTTATGTTTGTTTAAAAATGATTCTAGAAAGTGATAAAATTTATGACAAAATTAATATTTACACTGATTCGAACTATTCATTAAGAAGTGTAACTATTTGGATAAAAAATTGGAAAAAAAATGGATGGAAAGTAAGTAATGGAAATGATGTTAAAAATTTAGATATAATAAAACCAATTGACGAATTATTGGTTAATAAAAGGGACAAAATAATAGACTTCATTCATATTAAAGCACATTCGAAAGATTTAAGTGATTGGAGAAAAATGGGAAATTATGTTGCGGATGAATTGGCGTGCAAAGGGACTGAAAAATGTAAGTCATCTCAGTTAAAAAATAAAAATTTAAATTCAGTGTATTTTGACACAAATAATAAAAACGAAACGCGTAAAGTAAATATTGAAAAAAAAAAGAAAAGAGTAAGAATTTTTATAAACACTGAAACTGATTAATTTTCACAATTTAAATTTATATAGATATGAGCTATAATGGATTGATGCCAAGTATTTGGGGACCAGGATTATGGAAAGGTATGCACTCGATTAGTTATGGATATCCGGAAAATCCAACAGATGGTCAAAAAAAGAATTTTCACGAATTTTTTGTAAGTATTAAAAATGTTTTACCATGCAAATATTGCAGAGAGTCGTATGATGATTTTATAAGTGATAAAAATTCTAAAAGTTATTTTAGTCCAGATGATTATAAAGAAAACGTTTGCCTTGAAAATAGAGAATCGTTAACCACTTGGCTTTATAATTTACACAATCAAGTAAATAAAAAATTGTGCGTCGATTATTTAGTCACTAAAAAAGATGTTGACGATAGATATGAGACATTTAGAGCGAAATGTAATCCAAAAAGTAAAACATGTGATATGCCAGAAGATCAAAAATTAAAATCATTTACAGTGGATGAAAAAAACAATTTTAGAATAATAGATTATGAGATAGCGAGAAAATTTTGGGGTTTAACTGAAAAAAGAATGGAAGATGAAAAAAACGATGATGTTAAAATAATATGTAAGGACGATTTTAAAATATTAGAACAAATTAAAAATGACCCATTAATAATGTCAAATATATATAAATTGAAAGAAAAAGACATATGGGGCGTAAGAAATGATGAAATTAAAGATATTATAAAAAAAATAAAAACCGGAGATGATGTATCAAAAAAAGGGAGGGTCATTGATTTTGATGATGATAATGTTGAAGTAATAACAGAGCCATCGAATTATGAATTAAAGTTAATAATGAGGTTATGCACAACATTTAATACAAATGATCTAATCAACATATCTAAATATGTTTGTTGTAAATATCCATGGAAAATTTCGCAAAATGGTGGAAATTTAAAAAAAAAATACTCGTTAATTTATATATAATTTGATTTTTTTATTCGTATATAATTTGATTTTTTAATTCGCATATAATTTGATTTTTTTATTCATATATAATTTGATTTTAAAAAACTATTTCTAAAACTTCAAACACGTTGCTCGATCTAAATTGCATAATTGACGGAGTTATACTTGGTCTTATGTGAACAGTAATGCATCCTAAATTAAAAAAATTATAAGATTGCCCCCCAATTAATGGAGATCCTAATGAGTCAACTTGAATCGAATTACTCCCAGCCGAAAAAGTTGCTCCAGATTGTCCGCAATTTTCCTCATGAACAGTTATCGTTCCAGTGGCACCTAAGATACTTTGAGATAGAATAATTACGCTAAATGTAACATTAGTGGGTCCAGAATAATAAGTTACTATTGATGATGTTTCATTAGACGCTATATTTGATCTAAAAGATCTTACTGATGTATGAGACCCAAATATAGTAGATGCATCGATAACACCAGTTGGACCAGTTAAACCAGTTGCCCCAGTTGGACCAGTTAAACCAGTTGGACCAGTTAAACCAGTTAAACCAGTTGGACCAGTTAAACCAGTTGGACCAGTTTCTCCTTTTAATTCGCATTTTAATTCAAATGTTCCATTATTATAAGCATATAAATTACAATTAGAGGAATCCAGCAAATAATCTCCATTGTTGCACAATACTAATTTAGATTCAGATCCCAATTGTTCAACATAATATATTTCATTGGTTATTTTATCTTTTACATAATAAGGAAAGGATGGCTGGGGATTCACCAACTGCCATGTTTGGTTAGTTCCATTATACTTGTATAAATCACTAGAGTCAATAGATAAACATAGATCACCATCCAAAGCAGATGGTTTATTACTCGAACTTGAAGATATAACAGCCTCAATGAAAATATCTGCGCATTTTATCATGGTGCCAGTAGGACCTGTCGGTCCGAAAATACCATTGATGGGTTCTAAATTAATAAGAACGCTTCCTGTTTCTCCTAAAAAATTAAAATTTGTGCTCCACAATCGAATTGTTTCTCCGTTAACAACTTCAAATGGACCTGATGATGAAGGACCAGATGGGCCTGTTGCTGTTTCTATAAAAAAAGAGTAACTTGGACCAGGGAGTCCGCTAGATCCAGTAGGACCAGTAGGACCAACAGAACCAGTTTGCCCAGTTGGTGCATTAATATAACATTCTTGAACAACTGAACCATTTCGGTAGGAATAAATGATAAAACCAGTTGAATTAATTATTAAGTCTCCTTCATTAAAAACTAAAAGTTGCGCAGATGTTGACAACATTGTGACGTGATAAATATTATTACCATCATAATAATAATACGGAAAAGTTGGTTGCGGATTATCCAATTGCCAAGTTGAACCATCCCAAACAAACATGTCTGATGTGTCCAAAGCTAAACAATATTCACCCACAAAATTACCAGATATACTTAATTTTTGGAATGCACTTTGGACTGATCCTCCAGTTAATCCAACATCAATACATGTTATTCTGGTTCCAGTTGGACCAGTTGATCCAGTTGTACCTGTTGGACCAGGTGCGCCAGTTGAACCAGTTGGACCAGTTGGACCAGTTGATCCAGTTGTACCAGTTGGACCAGTTGGACCAGGTGCTCCAGTTGGACCAGTTGATCCAGTTGGACCAGTGTCTCCTTTAATATTACCCTTTGGTGCAAACGACCCTCCTGAATATATGTATATATTATAACTATTTATATCTAATACTAAATCACCTTCATTGCAAGATATCGAAGATGCTTGTTGTCCTAAATTAATAACATTGTAAATAGTGTTATCATTTGTGTCTAAATGTAAATATGGGGAAGGTGGTTGAGGGTTAACTAATTGCCAAGTTGAACCACTCCATTCAAATAAATCAGAAGAATCCAATGATAAACAAGTGTCACCTATGTTATGAAAAGTTACAATTGATAATTTATCTGATGACGATTGAACGGTCAATCCATAACTATAAATGTTGATGCATTTAATTTCAGCTCCAGTTGGTCCAGTATAACCTATAGGTCCAGTGTCACCAGTGGGCCCAATATTTCCATCAATTCCGGTTGGTCCAGTTGGTCCAATTTCACCAGTTATTCCTTCACCGGTGGGACCAATTAATCCAGTCGGACCAATTATCCCTTGTGACCCAGATAATCCAATAGCTCCAGTAGGTCCAGTCATATTTCCATTTAAATCCCATGTTGTTCCATTGTACAAATACATATTACCAGAATAAGTATCTATCAACGTATCGCCAGAATTGCAAATAAATAAAGTTGCCATATTTAACGGCAAAGCATTATAAATAAAATGATTATCAACATCATAAAATAAATAACCATCTAGTGGAGGGGGTTTAATTAATATCCAATTTAATCCGTTCCATTCAAATAAGTCACTCGTATCAAAAGCAAGACACTGTTGTCCGATGAAATCGCCAGGTGTAAACTTATTCGCAGATGTTGGTGAAGTTATTCCATTATGCAATATTTCAGCACATTTTAAAATAGACCCAGTTGGACCTTGAGGCCCAGTAGGTCCGGTGCATCCTTTATTCCCAGTGGGTCCAGTCATTCCTTTTCCAATTAAACCTCTCAATCCAGTAGGTCCTGTAGGGCCTGTTACACCAGTACCTGTAGGTCCAGTTGAACCATTGGGGCCAGGTCTCCCTCTATAACCAGTGGGTCCGATTATGCAATTTCCATAATTAGCGCAAGATATTATTTGGGTAGATGGAGGATTGGTCAATTCAAAATTTGCTTCTTCTTCAATTACAATTTTTTTACAACTAGTACATGAGCAAAAATTACAAGTGCATTTAGAACAGGACAAACATCCGCATACGATGCAACCATGATTAATGCTGTTGTAATTATATTGATTTTGTTCTATTTTTGGACCAGTGTATTTCGATGCGACATCTGTAACTCTTGATAATTTAAATGATTTCTCTTTGGTTGTAGTGGTAGATGAATTAAGTGCTGTAGTTGTCGCTGTTGTTACAGTATATTTATTATTTTTTTTCGTTGCTGAAGTAGAAATTCCGGAGGAATTTATTGACTCGACATTTACTTTTAATATTGTAGGAGCAACCATGGCCGTATCAGGAGTTAACTTAGAATTTCTCGATGATGTAGATGTTAACTTCGATTTATTTTTTTTCATGTTAACGTCGATATAAATAAAGGCTGGAAAAGATTATATATGCTAATTTATTTCATATGTGGGTAGTTTTCCAGTTTTTAAAGTTTGTATAGAAGGTAAAATATTATCTAAGTATTTAGTATATTAAATCGTTCAATATGACACATACAACGCATGCTAAAGATATGTTAGCGAGAGCCCAAAATGGTGGTAAAAAAACTAGAAGAAGCCGTTCTAGAACATCATCCAATAAAACTAAGGCATCAACCTCAGTAGGGAGAGGTAGAAAAAAAACATCTAGACCCAGATCCAAAACAAGATCAAGAACAAGCTCTAAAACAAGAAGCTCTTCAACTAAACCCCAAACAAGACGCGGAAGAAGTAGAAGAGCCTCTAGATCACGGAGCAGGTCTAAAACATCATCCAAAAAAAGAAGCACAAAAAAAACAAGTGGATCAAGAAAATCGTCAAAAAAAAGAAGTTCGAAAAAGAACTAAAATTTTAAAGGAGTTAAAATAATAGGATTTTTTTTGACCATAATTGCAAACTTAATTTTAAATACACGTTCATTATTTTTTCCACAAAATGCAGGATATTAAAATACCTGACCATAATTTATTTGAGTTCACCATATAACTACAATCTTTATTTTTAGATTGCTGATCTAACAAAGATAACACCGCTTTAGATTGTATCATTTTGAATAGTTCTTTTTTTCCATTATTTCTTTTATAAATGGAACATTAATCATCTCTTTTTTTGAAATTAAAATTTTCCTTTTTCCTGTGGAAAAGAGATATCAAACAAATATATTTCATTTTCAATCAGTTCTGCTTATCTCATAGAAAATCCGAAAGTTGATAATTTATCATGTAATATAAATAAATGAGAGTATCCAGTATCGCCATTTTCCATTTGTGGATTAATATGATATCTGCTAATTTGCTGTGATATAATTCCAGGAGCATTGATATAATCATCACATGTTAACTGACACCTTCGGTGTCTTCGCTAACGCCCAGCAATCTAAGCTCGCTAGTCATACGAATCTCATTAGTCGACCGAACGAAGTGATAACCATTTAGGGTTAGAGTTACAAATATCTATAATTGATGAACCTTCTAATATTCTATTAGATACATCGTTCATACAAATAGATAAAGATTTTCCAACTTGAATGTAATTTTGAAAACAGTAAAAAAATTAAAAATTAGATGCGACCAAATTAAATTAATTCACCATTATTAGTGTAATAGTTTCCAGTTCTATAATCAATTAAATTTCTCCTACATCTTCCACAAATTCTTTTTGTTCCGTTAAGCCTGCAATCAGGATCGTTCATACATGGTTTATAATAAATGCTGGATAATTTATGACATTCATCGTCAGATATGGACAAACCGCTAACTGAAAAATTTTCTGATTTGTTTTGGTGGAAAATAAAAAACATAAATATGGTAACTGCAACGAATATTAATAGAATGTTCATTTTAATTTATTCGTTCTTTTATTATATTATACGGATCTAATTTAATTTGAATTAACAATAAAAAATAATTTATAAATATTAAACCACAATAGATAATTATTAAATCATTAATTAATAATTATTGAACCATTGATTAATAATTAGGAAGATTGAAAATTTCTTTTTGCAAAAGAAATGTTCAAATTAATTTCAAACAGAAATTAATTACTTAGGATATAATCAAATATACATATAAAATGCAATCATTTCAAATGAGAGATATAGTTTGGAATCCAAGTGAAGGATACTTAAAAAAAATATTTAAAGTAACAATGGAAAAATCAATAATAGCCAACGTTAATATCTTAAGATATAATTTCGGCAGCGTCACATCAAAAGATTCAGCGAAAATATTTTTGAGAATGTTAGAAAACGATACAAGTAGTTTAACATTATCTTCGTCATACATATCATTTTTTCAAAATGTATCAAACAATAAAGAAGTTATTAAAGAAAGTTCATTTTTTGATTCAAAAGTGTCTGATTACATGGTGTCCTTAAATAATAATAAAAAGATATATTCAAAAATACTGGAGTTTAAAAAATTAATAATGATAAAATATAAAGAAAGCTTCGATTCCCAGGATTACTTATTTATAAATAAAATAATGGAAAATTATAAAAAAAACGGACTGCATTTAAACAATGAATCGCATTTAAAATTGCAAAATATAAAAAAACATATTAAGTTGAACAATGACTCAATAATGGACAAACTTAATCATGAAAATATGCTTGAAATTATCATATCCGATGATGATATAAATAAACTCCCAGGAAGAATATTATCAATATTGAATGATAATAGTTCTTCCACTAATAAAATTGAAAAAGTTAATAAAGGGTACAGAATAAAAATAGATTCGTCAATTTGTAAATATTTAATTGATAATTGTGAAAATGAAAGTATGAGACAAAAAATAGAAAGTGAAAATTTTAAAAAGTATGATACATTATCTAAATATATAGTAAATGATATAATATTAAAAAGAGAATATTCTAATTTATTGAATTATCCATCCTACTTATCATATGTAACCCAAGACCATTTAATAAAAGACCCTAGAATTATAAGAGATCATTTATACGAAATATTAATAAAAATGAATGATAAGTATGAAATAGAGGTATCAGATATGAAAAAAATAAAAAAAGAAATAAATAATAATGATAATTTAACATCGTCTGATATATCATTTTGCTCCTTAAATCTAAAAAAATCTCATTTTCAACAAATTGCAAAAAAAAATAAATTTTCAGACATTCAGGATGAAATCAAAGAACACTTCGAAATAAATAATACGATCACTGAAATGTTTAAAATATGTTCTGAAATGTTTTCGGTTAATTTTACAAAAATTAATGTTAAAACTTGGGACAAAAATGTAAAATGCTACGAAATAAGTAACGAAAAAATAATAGGTTATTTATTTTTAGATTTATTTAGTTCAAAGTGTGCTTATGGAGACGTTTATTGTTATAATATAATACAAGGATTTAAAAATGTTGATCCAATTATTTGTATGATGGGAAATTTGGGATATCAGTTATTAAATTACCAAGATGTGTCTAAATTGTTTAGAGAAATGGGACATGTTATCCATGCAATATTTGGGAGAACAAAATATATAACTCATTGTGGAACAAACGTACCATCCGATTTTATACAAATACCACCGCAAATACTCGAAGAAGTATGTTGGGATAGAAATATTATTAAAAGGATATCACGTCATCATTCAAATAATAAAAAAATATCAAATAATCTTATAGAAAAAATAATATTAATTAAAAATTCAGACGTTTGCTTAAGCACCAAAAAACACATATATTTATCTTTTTATGAACAGATGATTTATTCATCAGATGTTCTATTTGAAATGTTAAAGAGAGTACAATCATCATCTTGTTTTGATGGGAACGAAGTAAAAAAAGAATATTATAAAAACGTAATGAGAGAAGCAAATTTAAGGTTACATTTAGAAGTCTTTTACAATAATATATATTTAAATGATGGATCATTTTTTTTATCTGATTGGATCGACATGAGTTATCAAGGAGACAATGATGGCACGATTCACACTCAAATATTAAGCAAAGTGTTCTCTTTAAATATACTGAAACAAATTACAGGTAAAAATAAAAATATAAGTGACAATTTAAAAAATATTGGAGACGCGATTATTGAAAACCTTTTAATTCACGGAAATTCGGTAAATTTAAGTGAAGCAGTGTCAAATATTATTGGGAACAGATTATCTATTCAAAAATTTTTAAACGTACTCATTGGCAATAAAAATAAAAAAAATAGCAATAACAATAACCAAGTAATTGATTATTTCAAGTATCAACAGAAACATAAAAATAATTCGAAAGATGACGACAAATTAAATAGGAAAAATGCTATTAATAAGTTTAGTGAAATAAGTGATGATTATTATTAAAAATGACCATGCGATGTTTAAATAAAATTTACAAAAATAATCAAGGCTGAAAATATTTATTTATTTGCTCGGTTTATTCGGACAGCGAAGCACAGAGTTGAAGACTGTCCCTTTTTTTAGTATAAAAATGTGGAACTTTCGCTTATTTTTGACAATTTTGAAGCAAAGAACGTAGACCACAAAGTGGTCTAGCAACTGTTTTTATAGAACATTGTGATTTTCAGAAGTCACATCGTCTTCGTACATGTAATCTATGTTATCAAATTTAAAAACATCATCGTTATCATTTTGTAACGAATCATTGTCATCATCATCATATTCCGACGAATCATTTTGTAACGAATCATTTTGTAATGAATTATTTTGCGACAAATCATTGTTATCATTATTATCATTGTTATCATTATTATCATTGTTATCATTATTATTATTGTTATCATTGTTATCGTGAGTCGCAAGTTTCCCTCATAGTTTTAAATGTCATTGGAAATTTGAATATTCAATTCTCCATCGAATATGTCATGAACTATATTATACTATTATTTCTAGGAATACGAAATTGATTTAAATCATTGTATTTAAAAAAAATTGGGTAACTTCTTGATGAAATGATTTCGGGTAATTCGTTGTCAATTATTATTTCTATATTATTATTTTCATCATCTGACGATGAATCATCGCTTAACTCTACGTTATTTTTATCAAAATTAATTATATTCACATCGTCTGAGGAAGATGAATAATAGCCATCAAAATATTTCTCTACATATATAGGATTAATATTTTCGGCATTTTCTTCCACAACTATATCGTCTACATCTTCTTCATATGAGAATAACAAATCAGATAATTTTTTATAAGTGCAAAAACTGAGGCACAAACAGAAACAATTATCATCATCGTAATTTAAACAGTTTGGACTTAGGAATATGCAAGCAACGTTTTTTAATTTTTGAGAGAATAAAGATGCAACATAATTAGTGAATTTTATTGAAGGATTCATTTATATTATTATAAATGAATATAAAATTAATGAACCACAGTTTGATAAAACAAATTATGACAATTATTTATATAATTGTATGAATATGGATGACTGTTATATCTCAAATGTTTTTATAGAGGACATCGATAACAATTCACTTGAATGTGAAGAAATAAAGAACGATGTAAGTGTTATTTATCTTGAAGAAGAAATGGATGATAAAAAAGAAAAAACAGATGATCAAATAAGTTTAAGTTTATCAAAATATGATATATGTTCAAATAATTTAATTTTATTTAATAATGATGATGAAAAAAATTTAAATAATAAACACGATGAGATAAAAAAAATAGTAAATATTAACGGTTTAAATTATTGTGAAGAATTTGAATATAATGCAGAAAATAAACTTAAGAGGATAAATAAAATAAAAAATGTTTATAAATTTGCAGCATTTTCGTTAGCAGTTATGATGACAGGTATAATTTATAAAGATTAATTGTCATGAATTTCCACTAATTAAAAATTCGAGAGATGACAACATTATTAATTTACCAATCACTATTAATGTTGACTCGGCTAAGTTTCAATACATTAACAGGGATAGTGTCATCGAATTTTATTCCAGATAAAACTTCATCTTTGTATTTTTTTAAATTAGTTTGCTTCAATTCTTGGATCTTTTTTAAACATTCTTCTGATTTAATATATTTTATCATTTCGTCTAGAATGCTCCCCATGCATAAATTTTTAAATAACAAACCGTTCTCCTCAAATTTTTTGAAATATGGATATTCGCCAATGTCAATAATTTTCTTATAATTTAGAGAATCATCAATGTTTCTTAAACCATCTTTTTCATCTTTCACACTATGACCCTTGTTCTCGTTCAAACTATCGTTATCGTTGTCGTTCTCGTTCTCGTTCTCGTTCTCGTTCTCGTTCTCGTTCTCGTTATCGTTCTCGTTCTCGTTATAGTTCTCGTTATCGTTCTCGTTCTCGTTCTCGTTATCGTTATCGTTCTCGTTCTCGTTCTCGTTCTCGTTCTCGTTCTCGTTCTCGTTTTCGTTTTCATCTTTATCTTTATCTTTATTTTTATTTTTATTTTTATTTTTATTTTTATTTTTATTTTTATTTTTATTTTTACTTTTATTTTTACTTTTATTTTTATTTTCATCTTCATTTTTATTTTTACTTTTTTTATTTTGATTTTCGTAAAATTTCCCTAAAAATTCTTTTTTTTCATCATTGGTGTAATTTTCAATGAAACCTTCGATTTTATATTTACCATTAAGGTCCCCTAAGTAAATATTTTTATTTAATTTTAAATTTTTTAAATCAATGGACAATTTAATATCTGTCAACAATATACTATTAAATTTAAGATTTAGAATAAAAGTAACATAGAAAATAGGTATTTTCGAATTCGATTTAATATAATCATCAATGACTTTGCAGTGATATATTTTAACATTTACATTATCATCAATATTAAATTCGTCGAGTAAAGAGTCTTCTACTGACTCTTTAGGTTTAAGAGATATTCTTCCACAATGATATACTCTTAAAGGATATTTGAAATTTGATTCATAACCAGATTCGAGCAATTTATCATCACCTAAATAAACATTTTTAATGTTGTAAAAATCATGAATCAATGGTGCGCTAAATGTGTTGTTATTTGACATCTAATAATTAATTAAAATATATTATTTACACACTGTTAAACTAATTGTAATTAAAACTATATAATAATAATTTTGTTTAATTATTATATAGAGTTTCTATTCATCGACTTAATGTCCAACAATGTTAAGTTATCCAATGAATCGAATGATGCAAAATCCAGCGAAGATCCAATGTTAAATTTGATGAAATCGATAATAAGGAGTTCAAATATTAAGAATTCAAAGAATAATATGGATTACGAATTTAAAATAAACAGATCATTTGAGGAGAGAGTTAAAAATAGCAGCAAATTAAAAAAAAGACATCCAGGATACGTTCCAATAGTGATTGAGAAGTATGGAGATAGAAAGATGTTGAGAAACGAAAGCGATGAAATTAAATTAATGATAAGTTTAAAAGACAATTTATCAAACGTGATAACGCATTTAAGAAATATGTTACTTAAAAATGGGATATTGAGTGGTGACCCTAAAAAAGCCATAACGTTGTTTATAAATGGGACGACTTTAGTTCCAGTAAATTTATGTTTGCTGGAAATTCATGATAAATACAAAGACGACGATGGGTTTATATATATGAACTACTGTGAGGAGGCGACCTTTGGATAAAAATAGTTATCTAATGAATAAAAATTATTTATTTCAATTCTTTGTAGACTGATACGATATTTAGTTCTGGATGATTTTGTATAATTTGATATTTATTGTAAAATACATTTGACTTACTGGGGGAAAGATTAATAAAGCTAGACTTAGCAATTTTAATTTTAGATCCATCATCTTTTACGGAACTATTCAAGTAAAAAATTTTATTATCAGATTTATCACTTCTTGCTATATTTCCGATTTTTTCATATATTAATTGAAAACAAAATAAAATCCTGTCATTTATTTCTCGTTTTTTGATGATTTCTGAGTGATCACTAAGTTCATCTTTTACAGTTTGTATAGTTGAATTGTTTTTGCTGAAGAATGATTTTAGTCTCCAATTTGTCCTTGATGATTTTAGCAATATTTTGTAAGATAACATATTGTCCATACACCATTTTTCTCTCTTATCGCTGTCAAGATTAAAATAATTATCCATTATGTTCAACAAACTAATATGATCACCTGAAGGATGATGAAATTTTTTCTTTTTAGACAATAATTTTTCGTTAATTTTATCATTATCGGAATCTCTTGGAATGTGAAATATTTCATTAATATTTTCTTTAGATGCATCCATAAAAGATATTAACGATTTAATTTCTCTAAAACAATCAGAAAAATAAGACAGTAACAAAATTGAAGATAATATAGGATTATTCAATGGAATAGACACTAAGATTTCCCCAATTTTAGTTATTTTACTATCATCGATGGCTCCTAAAGACTGAAGTAAAGTTATGGCGGATACCATAAATTTTTCTCTTGGAGGTTCAATAAAATTTCCTAACATTTTAATTAAATTTTCAATAGTTTGAACGCTTTTAAAATTAATGAAATCTAAACATTCATTTGTTATATCAGACTTTCTTATGTCTGGATCAGGATAAGGTTTCATGTTATTATTGAAATCATCCTCAGTGTAAAGGTGATAACATGTTCCTGATTCTGTTCTACCTGTTCTACCTTTTCTTTGTGTGACTTGAGCTTTTGATATTAACATATTTTTAAGAATGTGCGCTCTAGTTTCAGGTTCGTAGCTACTGGATAATTCATGGCCAGAATCAATGACATATTTTATACCATCAATAGTTAAAGAAGACTCAGCTGCCGGAGTAGAAAATACAACTTTTCTTCTATAATTGTTGCTAGTTTTATATTTTTCCCTATCTTGGACATAAATTTTTTTATCATCATGAATGTTGGCGTACATTTCAATACAAAATATATTTCCTTTGCACGTAATTTTACATTTAGAATTTTCCTCTTCTTTTATTTTTTTATTCAGCTTTTTACACATTTTAAATGCTTCATTTGAACTAGTGATAAAAAATATAATATCATGTGATCCTGGTTTATCAAGGTCATCTTCTTCTAATATTTTAAGCAAAATTTCAAATCCTTTTTCTATTATTTTATCATACGTTAGTTTTTTTGACAAATACTCTGATTTTACAGGGAAATTAGCTCTTCCACTCACGTTTAAAACTTTTAATTTGAAATCTTTGTAATAATTTTCAAAAATACCGGTGTCTATTGTGGCGCTCATAATGATTAATTTAAAATCTTTTCTGTTTTTCAAAGTTTCTTTTAAAAAATATAAAAGTTGATCTATTTGTATTTTTCTTTCGTGAGCTTCATCAATGATAACACCCTGAAATTCACTTAAATTTGGATCATTCATAAGCCTCGATTTAATTGTCCCATCTGTCGCGTATAGTATTTTTGTTTTATCGCTTTTTGCACTCTTGGGAGAATCTTTATATTGATATCCAACTTCTTCTCCTAGTTTTACATCCAATGTATCTGCTCCAAATTTTCCTTGTGCTTCAGTTATAGTTTGTTTAGGTAATGTTACAGCAATTTTTTTTTCATAATTGAAAACGTGGGATAAATATTTAGGTGTTAAAACAGTTTTACCAGATCCAGTTCCAGAAATTAATAATATAACTTGATGTTTCTCAATGTCGTCAATTATTTCTTTGGCGTTTTTGTAAGCAGGTAAATTACTCCACATCTTGGCCAATTTTTTGTAATTGTCGCTGTATTTTTCACCAGTAAAAGGGTTTAATTTTTTCCCTTCTGGATCCAAAATTCCGATTTTATTCGACGACGCCATTATGTTTATTATACACTAATTATCGAAAATATTATTCATTATAAAAATAGTAGTGTATTTTTTCGCTTGTTAATTTTATAGCTAGTTATATATAATTATACTTAATAACATGCTTTGTTTTCCAGACTTATCGCCAATATTAAAATATTTAAAATGTGATATTTCTGATGAAAATTCGGAACTAAATTATGTTAATAATATATTTAATCAAATCTATCATAGCTACGACTTTTTAGTTGAAAAATTGGGGGACGAAAAAATGTTAATAGTAAAAAATAATAAAACTGTCGATAAATTAACCATACATTTATTCCATGAAGTAAAAAATGAAAAAATTATATCATCTTCCTTAAAAAATTTAATTAAAAATAAAAAGAGGGTGCCATATGACACTGTAAATAAAAAAGATTATGAAAAATTTAGAAATTGTTTATCTTTGACGATAATTTTATTGACAAATTTGTTAGTTTTGGATTAAGGGTAATATTTAATTTTACTTTGGAAAATATTAAAGTCGCATTATAAAATATAAAAGAAATGAGTTCTGCGGATTATACTGCAGTGTGCGTTAACAAAGAATCGAAGAATAATATTTATCAGTGTTTTGAAGAAAAAATGGAAAAAAAAATGATTCAAGACGCAATTATGAATTCGTGTTCAGAGTCATCATCAAGTTATAAACAATTTTCATCTAAAAGTAAAGATATGGAAAATAAACTAAACAACATATTAAATGAAATTTCGTCGGTTAAACGTGGAATAAATAATATTAAAGAAATTAAAAATAAACGCTCAATAAACGATCACAATACTCACCAATTAGGGAAGAATAATTTAAAAGTTCTTAAGAATCAACCTAAACAAAATAACGAAAGAAGAGGAATGAACGAAAAAAAAGTTAATTCAAGATCGATTGGAAGTTGTGATTGCAGTTGCCACGCTTGTTCATCCAACGATAAATCTTTCGCATCGTGCCAAGAATGTTCGTATTCATGCAATGTTCAACCTTGTAATTTAGTTGAATTTGATCCTTGCGATGGAACAAATGTGAATAACGAAACTAAACAATATGTTGATTGTAAATTTGATATATTATGTTGCAGAATAAATAAATTAGAAGACACGATAAAATGCCTAATATCTGTAATATACCCTAAAAAAATAATAAAGTGTTAGTCAACGATTATTACCATTTTATTTTCATCATTTTCTGTAAATTTATTTTCATAAAATTTTTGTAAATTGTTTTTATTAAATATTGATTTGTTTTCGAACAAAGATAACATAGTATCTTGAACATTGTAAAACATTTCTCCACTCGATATTTCATACCAAAATTGTTCGCATTCATCAAATGTCGATATAAAATCACCACTAATAATTATGTCAGTTTTAACTGTCTCAACGTAATTATTAACATTTTCATCATTTAAATTTCCAATTTTAACTTCCATGGCTTTAAAAAAATCATTTATGCATTTTTTAACTTCACCACTATTGTGAGTGGAGGACTGAACTAAAAACACCATTCCAACAGATACAGAACCTAAAATTAACACTTGCTTGACCGATGACTTGACGATATATCCTAATTGTTTTTTAGTCCTCAATTCATCAAAAAAATCTTGTTTAGTTATTGTGTGAATCAATTTTAAGAAACAACAATCAATAATTTTCTCACGCAGTGCTTCTTCATAATCAAAATTATTGATATTAACAATGTTGACGTGAGTAGCTACACATATATTTTTATCATCTGTATTGAATAATTCAAATTTTCTAATATCTTGTCCATTTGTGAAGTTTCTATGTTTGTCGTCAAAGAAAATAAAAGGTTCTTCTTCATATTCTAATCTTTTTCTAAAAAATAATTTGGATATGTCATTCACGTTGTCTTCAAATCTTTTCGAAAAATTTCCGTAAATAAAAACTTTTGAATATGTATGTTCAAATAATTTGCTATAATAATTGATAAAATCGTCAAAAGTTATTTTTTCAAATATGTCATATTCTTGATCTATATCGTATTTTTTTCCAGCAATTAAATCATTTAACTTAATCATAGAGAAGGAATGAGGAGGCTCAATTTTTTTATTTATTAAATGTTTTAAAAAAATGTCCTTGAATTTATCAAATTTAACTCTTAGAGCATTTCTTTTATTTTCATCTGTAAATAAGTCGTTATTAAATATTTTGTTTTTTATCAAATTAATTATTTTATCAACATTGTTTTCAAAATAATTAACATTTATGGTGATACTATCCACATTTACGTGAGCGATTACGTGCTGACCTGTTTGGTTCAGGTAAAAAGAGTCATGAGTCATATCGTCGCAAATTATATTTAAATATAACGAAGAGTAGTACATATACAATGGAGTATTCGCAATATCATAATTTTTGATTAAATTAATCGCTAAAAATGATTTATAAGTTTTAAATGTGTTTTCAGTTGTCACCCATAATTCATCAATATAATCATTGGGAATTTGAATAACTTTCGAATGTATATTGTTTAATTTTTTTTCGTCTACTCTATATTCGTATTTAAATTTGAAATTATACAATATTAATTCATTGGGAATGTATTTATTTATTTTTGGGGATGAAAATATTCTAATCTCATCCACATTAGTTATTTTTAATTTCATTTTTTTGTAATGAATGTCATACCATTTGTCATAACGATTTTCGTGATCAAATGTTTCATATTTTTTTACAATATCGTCGTCAGATAATTTATGAGATGCAAAAAGTATAAAGCAATCTTTAATGTTTAATTTTATGAATTTTTTTATTATATTTTTGCATTTATCATAATTACAATACATAAACGGCCCAATGAGTAAATTTTTGAAATTCACAGTGAATAAATTGAGAGCAATGGATGAAACATGATCGAGAGAATCTTCAACTTGTAAGTTCTTAAAATTTATTATTCCAACTTTTTTTTCGTCATTGTAAATTTTTTCATAATGGTCATTTCTATTATCTAAATCATCAAATAAGGCATTAAGATAATTGCTCACGGTGAAAATAATTTTATCTATATAGTCCATTCCACTTTTCGTTAATTTGAGGGTTATTTTAACAATGTGCATATCGAAATCTTCGTCAGTAATTGCCACATATAATTTATGACACAGTCCATCTTTTTCAAGAATGTCGTATAGTCCTCCTTCATCCTTATGATTAATTATGTAAAATAAAAAATTGAGAGCGTTGTATTTATAATATTTATCAACTGAGGTTATTTGCCAATGAAAATGTAAATGATTAGCGTGTTTAATATATTTTAAAGTGGTTAATTGACAATTTAGTTCATCGTTGTTGGCGATATTAATGGGAGTTTTAATTGGAAAAATACTTTTTGGCGATTCATAAATTTTATTTTTATTTTTAATTTTTGAAAAAAATTTTACCACTTTATTTTTAATTAATTCAATTGGATCATTGTGTAATACGCATAATTTCATTAAATTGGAAGAGTAATTATTTTTGAAAAATTTTAATATTTCGCCTCTAATTGCATCATTTCCAAATAAAGTTTGTTTATTGCCAGTGTTAAATTTTTTAAATCGATGTTCATTTTCTGATTCATTTTTGAGGATTGATATTAGTCTCCAATTATCATTTTGTAAATTTTTATCATGTTCTGAATTAACAGCTTCCACTTCTCTTTCAATAGCAGACGGTGTAAATAAAGGATCTATAAAAAAGTGTGAAAATACATTCATAGATTCATAAAATTTATTATTATTAATGTTGTAAAAATACGAAGTTTGCTGATTAGAAGTGAAGGCATTTGTAATTCCATTATTTTCGTTGATTAAATTATGAAAATAATTTTCATCTGGCTGTTCTTCATTTCCCATGAATAATAAATGTTCGACAAAATGAGCTAATCCTGGAAATTCATCGGGATCATCATAATATCCTGTATTTACAACGACACAACATGATGAAGTTTTAGAATTTTTATCAGATACGATAACACATTCAATTTCATTGTTTAAAACAATATTTTCATATTTTCTACTGTGCCCGATTGGCTTAATAATTTTTGACGATTCATCATCACAGGAACTCGAACTCATTGTTTATATAAATTATAATATAAAATATGTCAAGATCGCGTATTCAAAATGCTGAATTTGTTTTTTAATTAATATTAATTGATTTGTCTTTTAATTGAGACTTATTAAAAGAAAAAATAAGTTTTAATAATAATATTTCACTTACAAGTTAGAAAAAATTTCATATTCTTAATCTATAAAAATTGAAATACGCCAAAATTACACCGTTTGCAAATGTCCTTTCGGGGCGGTTGTAAAAATTGAAATTATAATTGCATTAATAAAAAGTGATTTATAATGAAAGAAATAAATATTAACATGAGAGAAGAAGAAAAGGGAATGGAGATAATGAAAAAATTGTCAAAAAACAGCGATGAATATATTGAATATATGTGCAGAAACGACAACAGAATTAAAAGGATTAAAATAATAATGAGTGTCTGTTCTCTTATATTAATATTTGATGAAGAATCAAAAGTCGCGAAAAAACCGTTGGATTTTAAATATTGCAAATTAAAATCAGACAATTATGACGATATTTGGAAAAAATACAAAAGTGAAATAAGCGAAAATTTTAAAATTAAAACAAAACCCTTGAAGATTAGAAATTTATTGAATAGAATGTTATCGACAGTTGACTACAAATTGATAACTTTTAAAAGATTAAACACTGATATATATATGATTAAATTAAAATAAACTGGTATTTATTAATTTATCCATCTGTTCATTATTTGTTTGTATATTTTTTCATTCATTTATTTGTTGAACATTGTTGCTCCATGACCACGCAATAATTGAAATTCTTCCATTTTTTGATTTATTCTCTGGGGGTAATTGTGGAATACCATGCCTCCATTCAACGTTAACATCTTTTCCAAAAGAATAAACTGCACCATTTGATAAGGGGAAAGACACAGTTGTTTTAGTTTTAGCATGTTCAAAACATATATCCCTAGTTGCCCCAAAACTAACTCCCACTGTAAAATTTTGCGTTTTTGCTTTATCTTCTTTAATAGCAGCAGCGTCATGGTGGAACGGTTTCCACTCGTTCGAATCTTCATACAAATTAAATCTTGTCGATTTAATATCTAAATTAAAATGTTTTTTTAATACGTCGAGAACCATAATAAAAGTAGGGCATTTGTCTTTCCAATTACACGAGTCATCTGCGATCCAATGTGTATCACCGTGCCATGATTTATATAAATCGTCTTGATTTATACCTGTATTTTGCATCTCATCCATTAGTCGACTGTACATAGAATTTTCGTCTTTAAATAAATCTTTAGTAATCGTCACGTCATAACTCATAAAAGGTCCAACATCATTAATTAAAACTCTCATATCTGGTCTTTTATGAGAAGGCTTGAATGTTTCAGTATTTACGATTTTACGTTTGGCTGCATTTTTATTATTATTATTGTTGCCATTATTGCCATCGTTTACATTATTATTAATCGCGCTTGTTACGAAATGATTAAAATTGCAATTATCTCCTCTTGGACATTTTTGATTATTAAACCAAAATTTGCATAATTTATTATCGTGGATTAGATTGCAAGAATTACCTCTTTTGCATGAACCATTTAAAAAATAAACACACACTTTCTTGGGGGAAATTTGCGATTGTTGATTAACTCGTTGTTGATTAACTCGTTGTTGATCAACTTGCTGTTGCTGTGGTTGATAATGTGGCTGATATTGTGGTTGATACTGTGGTTGAAATTGTGGTTGATACTGTGGTTGAAATTGTCCGGGATACATTGCTTGATGCTGAAATGTTTGTTTTTTCATTTTGAATATTATTATAATTGCATCATATTTTTATGCAATTTAAACGAAAAAATAAAAAAAAAAAGTTAGTTTTTGATACAATCAATAAATTTAACAAAATTTTTAATATATCAAATGTTTCCCAATCTGTTCATTTATCATTGGGAAACATTCTTTGTTAAAAGCATAATAATGCAGTTTCATTTTGGTATCTTCAAATTTTAAATCATTCAATATTGAATGATTTTCCAGTGAGTCTAAAGTTACAAAAATATCTATATTTTCTTTTTTAGCGTAAATAATGGCATTCTTCATTATTCTAAATGGAGTAACTTGTGAAGTTAAAGATGTATAGAATAACAATGTTGCTTTATTAATAACGCTTCCATTTCTCATGACAGTTTGAGTTTTAATATAACTTGCAAAATCATTCGGTTCTTTTTTGTCATTCAAGATAATAAACGTGGTTACTAAATTATTGGTGATGTATTTATCAATGAAGTCTTCATAAGTTAGATATTCGTATATATTGTATTTGTCGCGATAATCATTGTATAATTGATAAATTTTTGGATAAATGGTTGGATCAAAATTAGGTATATCTTCAGTAGTCTTATAAACGGTGTCGTCAATGGACACTAATTTAAATTTGTCACTATTCTTATCAAAAATTTCACTTTTTTTTTTTATACTGTCCAATTTGACAGGATCATTATCATTAATTTTAATATATTCTGATTTGTAAAGCTTATTAAAATTTAAAATTCTTGAATATACGGACAGCGACACAATTGGCTTACCAATGTATCTATATGTGGCAAAATATGAACACTTATATTTATCTTTGTAAATATTACAAAGATTTTGAATCATTTTTTTAGCGATGTCGTTTTTCCTTCTCAATAATTTTTTAATGCACATAAAAAATATTTCAGGACATTCTTCAACCTTATCGTTATGTTGAATTTTAATAATTCTTGAAAATACGATTCCGGATAAATCATTATTATTATCACTAACAGTTACGACCATATTGGGTTTTAACCATCTAATGTAATCCGAAGAATGATATAATCTTTGCTTTGAATCAAAATTTTCAAAATAATTTTTATTTATAAATGTAACCATTTTATCAACATCATCATTTGACAATTTGCTAAATTCATATTTATTAAAGATGAATTTCCCACCAGAGGCATCTGGAATTAAATGAGTGTATATTTCGAAATTATATGGTGATTCAATATCATCGCTAGGGTCATAAATATATTGTTCTTTGTGGGGTTTGAACATCGCATGCATCATTGGCTGATCGGACCAAAATTTACTTTCATGATTTTCCCAATCTTTTAGTGTTTTAGGAATTTTTTCATTTTCTATATTTTTTTTATTTCTTGAATATGATGATGCCATTAAAAATAGTAAGATTAAATTAATTGTTAATTGAACACAAAATGAGGTGAGTTTTTATTAAGATAAGGTAAGTTTTTTATTATACTAATTTTTTTATTTATTTCAAACTTTAATTATATAATATGAATCTTAATCGCGATTCTTTAATTGTTGTTAATGTTATTTTATTTTTATTGGCATCATTAACTTTTTCTCATAGTTTAATATCTTTATTGGTCATATTCACAACAGGGTATTTATTATATCAAGGATCAGATATAAAAAATGAATTATATTTAACGATGGCATTTTGGGTATTAGTTCTTTTGACTGCTCCAGTCGAACCTAAAAAAATATCCGAAAATATGGTAGATACAGGCAGTGTGAATTGCGGAGATAAATGCAATGTTCACCATATAAGAATATTTGGATCAAACCCCGGGTTCTCGCCAAACTTTAAAAATATTAAAAAAGGAGATATTGTATCGTGGACTAATGTGTCCGAAACAGTTCACACTGTCACATCTAATGATTTAAAATTCCATTCAGGATATTTAAGACCAGGTGAAACATTTGATTTTAAATTTGACAGAGAAGGAGAATACGACTATTATTGCGCATTTCAAAAAGGATGGATGTCTGGAAAAATTATTGTAAGTTAAGCATTTTTATTTATAAATAAAATATCACTGTTGCAATTTTTTTTAAAAACAGTTCCAAATGCATTTCTTAATAATTGCGTTTGTTCCATTATTTCATCAAAACTTGGATATTTTATAAATTTTAAAGTTTTAAAGATTTTATTTTTCGAGTTTTCATCTGATCCGTAAATATTCACTAATGCGTCATATTCATATTGGGCGTCTCCGATCGATATCATATGATCGTAATTATGAGATAAATCTTTAAAAACAACCGCTTTTCTTAAATAAATATTTTTAGGATATATTTCACCATATTTTTCTTTAGCAGATATAACACTAACATGATTATTTATTATCCTGCTCAAATTAGGAAGTAATTTTAACGAATGATCTATCCATTTTAACATTGCATTTGTAACGATCACCACTTTGCTATATTTTAAAATTTCGCCAAATAATTTGCACATCTCATTATCTAATTCGCTAAACATGACAATGTGCTTATTCATAAATTCATCACTCATTACATTTTCGTAATTTGTTTTTTTACTAATTAACCAAGTTGTTGGGAATATGGTGTCATCCCAGTCAATTATAGTAAGTGATTTATTTTTTTGAATAATTCTGTAATTATTACAATATATATTTTTAGCGGGCATTGCTCTTATATTAATATTTTAATATATTTTATTTTAGATCATTATTATGTAAATATTTAAGATACATTGAGTTAACATTAATGCATTTTAAATTAACATGACTATTTTTCATTTGAAATGAAGTTAATATTATCAACTGTAAATAAGGTTATGTTCACTCACATAAAATATATATATAAATCGATTAAATTATAATATAACTGTTATATATAATATGTTTAATAGGGGAGATTGGGTAAATTTAAATGAAACTAGATCAAACTTAGGAGGAAAAAATCCGCGCGGATTTTATTATGATCCACGTAAACCAGTTTTTTATCAAGGAATGCCTGTCACTAATACTGTTTTTTTTAGACCAAAAATAATAAGACATCCCAGTATTTTTAATAAGCCTCATTCTTTAAGTTCTGCGCCTTATGCTGTTTATAAAATGGGAGATAAAAATTTTTATATTCCAACAAGAGCAACCAATAGAGGATATGAAATTAAAAAAAAATATCAAGGAAAAAAAAAAACTTTAGCGATAACAAAAACAGTTGAAAAATGGAATCACCCAAGTGGGAAAAATAATGAGGCCACTATAAATAGAGATAACAAAAAAATTGAGATAGACGGTGATCCCGAGAAAAAAACGGTTACTATTGAGGCATCCATGGATGTTGTGTTAGAGATTGCAGGAGAAATTAAAGAGATCATTGAAAAGAACATAATGAAGGAAAGTGATGTTTTTAAAAATAATCAAGATGATAAAAAAACGACTTCTTATTCTTACAAATTTGAATCAGATATTTTGGAAAAATTAATAAAAGGTGAACATTTTGTGTCTGAAGAAGGGAGTAAAAAAATAGTGTCATTAATTGAAGAAAAGAAAAAAAAATTCGGTAGTCGCGATAATAATGATGATGATGATGATGATAAATACGATGGTCCAATATTTACTTATAACTATGTAAATTATGGTCCTTATGGTTCAAGAGGAACTAATAGATGGTTTATGTAAGCTATTAATTTGTCATAAAAAGATTGCAATATAAGTATAAATATAAATATAAATATTCAAAATAAAATGGGAATTAAAGGATACAATAACTTTTTAAAAGAAAAAATAAATTCAAATTGTATTGATAAAGATGAAGTTGAATTTAATTATGTCTATATAGATTGTAATTTCTTTTTTCATTTTTCAATTTATGGATGCGATGATTATAAATCGTTCATTGATAAATTAATATCGAACATTTATAATGTCGTGGCAAATTTAAAAATAACAGATGGGTTATTTTTAATAACGGACGGACCAGGAACATATGCAAAATTAACGACTCAAATTGAACACAGAAAAGAAATTAAAAATATAAGTGACATAAGTTGCCAGTTAATATTGCCTGGGACCAAATTAATGAAGAAAATTGATGAAGATGTTAAAAATGGGGTTAACTCTGATTTTGGTGATGAAAAATTTAAAATAATATGTTCAAGTTCGGAAGAATGTGGTGAAGGAGACTTAAAAATATTCAACGAAATAATAGAGAATAACAAAGTAAAAAAAGGAACTCATTTAATAGTGAGCACAGATACTGATATGATAAACGGAACAATTGCAACGAATGTTAGCGATGTGTATATATTGAAAGATTTTAAAAATTCAGAAATTGTGTCAATCGATGATATAAAAAAAAAATTTATAAGCAATTTAATAAATCATAATAATTGCTTAGAATCTTCAATAAGCAACGAAGAATTATTATATGCTGATTTTTCACTGATATCTACCATGATGGGAAATGATTATATAAAAAAATTAAATTATGTGAAAATAGAAACCTTGTATGATTCTTATGTAGAATATTATCATTTAGAAAACATGACGGTGTTAAAATTCGACGGAAACGAATTAATTTTCGATATGAACAATTTAAATTCATTAATGCAAGTAATATTAAAAAACGTTTACTCAAAAACTAATAAAACAGCAATTTCATATGATAATAAAAAAGTAAAGTGTTATTTAGATGGATTATTATGGTGCGTAAATATGTACAAATATGGAGTTTGCCCTGATATTAAATATGTTTATAATTATAAAAATGGAGTAACTGTATTCGACGTGTTATATTATTTTGAGCATTGTGAGTATGAAAATAAAGTCATTCGTTCAAATATTGATTACTTAAATAGTTTAGAGTTCGCTTATATAGTTTTAGATGAGAAATATTACGATGAGTTGCCTAAAATTGACAACTTTGAAAATATAAAAAAAATTAAACAAATCGTATCAAAATTATAATATTTTTTATAATATAATGGATCGCTTAAGTGAAGTTAAATATATTGCTGGGTCAAAATCAAAAACTTTTTATGCATTAATATTCATAGCATTATTGGCCATTATTTTTCCGACAATATTTGCAGTAAAAACAGGAAAGAGATTCGAAGATGATAACAATTTAAATGGAAAATCGGACGACTATCATGCAGGAAATGCTTTCGTTTGGTTTTCTTTTTGCATAGTTATTTTATCATTATGTATGCCTATAATTTTATTTATCAGAAATGAAGGTAGATCTGTAGTTGGAGGAGTGTCTATAGGCATGTCTTTTATGTCAATCATCGCATTGACTATTTTTTTCATATCAATAGTTGAAGGAAAAAGTATTTATCCTCCAAAAGAAGAAACAAATCAGCAATGAATATGAATAAATTATTCAAAATTAAAAATTAAACTTTCTTTTTTATCAATGGTGTCATTATTGCAATTTAATATATTACGGAATTCTCCATCGGTATCCATCTTATAATAGTATTGTGAAATTTTAATATCATCAATATAATATTCTAAACGTGGACTATCATCATAATTTGAGTAACAATCAGCAATATTTTCCATTATCTCGGCACTATGTAACAGTAAATTATCCTCTTTTTGAGGAACTATATCATCCGAATTATTTTCAATTGTTTTAACTCCATCAATTTGTTTTTTTAGTTTTTGTTTATCACTCAATTCTACATTATCATCATTTTCCCCTTCATTATCATTGTTATTTTGCTCCATATCGTTATTTTTATTTTGATTCGTATTATTATCGTTATTATTTTGCTCCATATTTTTATTTTGATCCGTATTATTATCGTTATTATTTTGCTCCATATCGTTATTTTTATTTTGATTCGTATTATTATCATTGTTATTTTGCTCCATATCGTTATTTTTATTTTGATTCGTATTATTATCGTTATTATTTTGCTCCATATCGTTATTTTTATTTTGATCCGTATCATTATCATTGTTATTTTGCTCCATATCGTTATTATTTTGCTCCATATCGTTATTTCTATTTTGATCCGTATTATTATCGTTATTATTTTGCTCCATATCGTTATTTCTATTTTGATCCGTATTATTATCGTTATTATTTTGCTCCATATCGTTATTTTTATTTTGATCCGTATTATTATCGTTATTATTTTTCTCCGTATCGTTATTTTTATTTTGATCCGTATTATTATCATTGTTATTTTGCTCCATGTCGTTATTTTTATTCGTATTATTATCGTTATTATTTTTCTCCGTATCGTTATTTTTATTTTGATCCGTATTATTATCGTTGTTATTTTTATCCATATCGTTATTTTGCTCCATATCGTTACTTTGATTCGTATCGTTACTTTGATCCACATTATTATCGTCAACACAAAGTATTAAGTTACAATTTTTATCTACATTGATATTTTCATTACACTCTACGTCGTTGTTATTATTAATTATCAATTTCGAATTATCATTTCGTTTTGGACCATCATAGTTATGTATAACATTATTCTCAAAATTTAATTTTAATCCATTCGTAGATAAAGGACAATTGCTATCAAAATTTTTAATAATTAGTTCATCATCGTAAATTTCGCGATTAATTTTGCGAGTTCGAATTGACCCATTTTGATGAATATTTATACTGGAAGATTTTTCAATCGGCACATCATCTTTAACCGTGGTGCAAGTTGTCATAACTTTTGACTTACAAAAAATAGTTCCAGTTTTTTGGGATCTCGAAGCGACATTTGATTTAACTTTTCCCGAAAAAGATTTATCTATCCACGGATGGACTATTAATTGCTCCCATGATAATCTGTCGTCGGCATTTTTTTGTAACATCCCTCTTAATATATCAACCCCATTTTCAGATATATTTTTGTTTATTTTTTTCCCATTTGCAATAGGAGGTATGCTTATATAATTATCCGATATTTCTTTTCTCAACCCATGAAAAGTTTTTATATTTTTAAATGGGTGAACACCATAAAACATTTCGAACAATATAATTCCCATAGACCATATATCCGCTTTTTCATCATAAGATTTTTCATTTATTAACTCAGGTGCCATGTACAATGGACTCCCACAAAATGTTTTGCTTAAACCATTTTCAAAGTTTTTAGCCAATCCAAAATCAGCAATTTTCAGTGATGATGATGAATCAGTCAATAATATATTTTTAGGTTTAATATCTCTGTGCATAATTCCGTTGTTCCTTATGTACTTAAATCCTTCAATAAGTTGATAAAAATAATATTTAGAATACTGTTCTTTCATTGGTCGCTTAACCATGATACTTAAATCTGATTCACAATGTTCCATGACAATATAATAACTGTCATTTTCATCATCTATTCTTTCGGAGTCATGTATTAAATCGTAATCGGAGAAAACATCATAACATTTAACTATGTTTCGATGAGGATTATCTTTTATAAAATTCATAATTTTAGCTTCCTCTTTTAACATTTTTAATTTATTTTTGTATTTAGAATCTCCATAATTTAGAGTGATAACTTTTATAGCGACACTGTCTCCTGGTTTTAATGCACTGTTAAAAGAAGAATTATTCCGATACGAAGGGTTATTAAAGTATTTTGCTTTATAAACATTCGAAGAAGACCCCCCTCCAATTATATCATTCAAATTTAAAGAATAGTTCTTAATAATTTTATTTTTATCTTCCATTCATATAATTATATAAAAGATTTTAAGACTTTAAATAAAATATACATTATATTAATCAAAAAAAAAACGATGATAGCGTAATTTAAGTTAAGATAATCTCTTCTATTATAAGATAGATTATTTTCGACAATGTACTCATCATATGATTTATTTTGCACATTATTTTTAATTTCACTATCTTTAACGATTTGATATCTTACATCTTTTTTAATGGGTTGATTAATATTTTTATATCTGGGTTCATATAAGTATACAACATCATCTTTTACGTATTTTGAATCATCATCTTTTACATCTGGTGGTTGCGTATTCCATGAATTTTCGTTTCCAAAATATAATTCTTTTTTGTATAATTTAGGAGCTTGTTTTAAATTGCAGAACATCTATATAATTTTTAATCATAAAATAGTAATTTTTTAATCATAAAATCTGGGAGTATTGTTTAATTTATATCCAGATACTTGAGTCCCAATGTGGCTAACATCATACAACATAAAATAAATAAGAATATCTTTCATGAAACAACGAACACCGTAATCATATTCGAATATTTCAAGTGCAACATCCAATTTAAAATAACCAACATTATTTTTCAGCATTTTTAAATTTATTAATCCTGGGTTTAAAGTGAATCCAGGCCACCACCACCATAAATTTGAATCATAATTGTTTTTTCCTCCATAATCAACAGTCTTATCATATTCAGAGTTAACGAATAAACTTGGATGTTTTTTTGAACCATGGTTCACGTTATAAATATATTGATAAACACTTTTTCCATTTAATTTTGTTATTTCAGGATTCTGCTTTCCAGAATTTCCAATTTTTTTAAGAGCAATTTGCCCTAATTTATCTTCGTTTTCTTTTAAATAATCATTAATATCCTCAATTGAAAATATTTGATCAATAATCCAATCATCTTCAAAATGCATTATTCTGTCTGTCTCGATAAGATCCCATAAAATATTCATGCTTTTAGGATGTCCCTTTTCTTTTTCATTTTTCATATAATAAAAAAAGAAAGGAAAGTTATTTCTCATTTTTAACCTATCTTCTGGAGATGAATTATCATCAATGCAGATAAATTTATCTATGATGTCAAAGTCTTTACACTTTAATATTAAATTTCTCATAGTTTTTTCAAATAAGTTATATCTCTTACAAGTAGTAATAGTAAACGTTATTCCTGAATTAACCGATTTTTTATATTTTAAATGATCTATTTTTCCATCTATGGATAAATCGATTAAACCGTTCGTTTTTAGAAAATCCAAATATATTGAATAAAGATAATCCGATCCAATGTTTAATCCCATTGACGCAATCATATTTTTAGTGTAATAATTTAATTTATTATTAATCAGAGAATACACACGTGAATTATTATCAAATTTATAAAGTTTACCAGTTTTTTCCATCAAACAATTATCGTGTTTAATTGAAATATCGACACGTTTATTATTCAATTTTAAATCATTTTCAACGTTATCCTCTCCGAACATAAATTCATAAAACTCATGGATGAACTGATAGTTTCCCTCAATAATATTCATCAAGTAACATTTATTTTTCTCTAATTTCAATTTATCTTCAACCTTCTTCAATGTGTCAGAATTAAAAAATATAACTTTATTTAATTTAGAAAATATATTTTCAGCAAATTCAAGATCAACGATTTTCGCGGTTAAATTATCGTTGTAAACGTTAACTAAATATTTGCTGAATTGGAAGAGGTAAATTTTTGAACCATTTAAAATTCTTTTATAAAGAGTGTTATTTAAAAGCGACACATCATTATACAAAAATATGTGATCATAAATTACTCCTGACTTAATATATTCTTGGAAATCATCTTCTTTAAATATGGTGACACGATGATTAGAATATTTATTATTAAAAAGTGACATATTGTGGACATTTGAGACAACAGTAAACTCATATAATTCTTCCATCGTTTCAATCAAATCATTAATTAATTTAACATGAACAGATTTAAAATTAACACAAATGTCAATGTTGATATGTTCATCTTTCAAATAAATTAATATTTTTTTTTCAGGCATTTTCGGTAATCTGCTATTCGTAAAGTGATAATTGGCCATTAATCTTTGCCTTTGAGATTCTGGAAATTTGTTCCCTTTAAATATGCTAGATGCGTAAATATGCGACAATTCAAAATTACCAGTGTGAAATGATATAATGGACGATTCATCTCTGAGTTTGTAATCATAGTAAAGTTGATTAATATGTAATTTTGTGATGGGTTTCGGTATTTTTGGTGCGATCACTGAATATTTTTGTCCCAAATACCACTGTTTTGTATTTCTGCAATTCTCCATAAATTTAAATAATCCATCAGCTCGGCTATTATCGTGCATAAATGATTTTTCATAAAAAATTTTAGATAAATTCCATCCATCATCTCTAAATAAATTTCCAATTTGAAAATAACTAAAAAATATTTCTTCTTTTTCTTCAGATTGAATATGGGATTCTCTTGAATTAATATTAAATTCATCATTAACATGTTCTAAATTTATAGCATCTGTTATTACTTTCAAAATTTTAAAATTGAGGGGGAATTTTTTTAAACTGTCATTGTCATTCAACATTGAACTCGCAATATCGTCAACATATTTAATTTTAGAATCATCAAAAATACCATTGGATAATAATAATCTTTTCATAAAATGAATAAAAGAATTTATTTTATCATTCACGTAAAAATAATTTTGAGCGATGTGGACTAAGCATTTTTTTTTATAATTGGAAGAAGTATCCAGATTTTTTAGTTCAATTTTTAAATTATTTACATTGTTTAATGATTGATGTGACGAGTTATCTGAGTATAATTTTGAATAAATATGATAGTTTCCATTGACAAATTCCTCGATGTAAAATGATTTATTAATAGGGATTATTGAAGAAAATAAATTTCCTTCGAATTTAAAACATTTATTTTTCATCAAGCATGGAACGAAAATTTGATTAGTGACATCAGATGTTTTAAGATAATAGATATCTTTAGTTAAATTAATTAAACTATCTTTCAAACAGCAACCATTTTCGATTAAATAATCACCACAATCTATGAACATAGTGTATTCGAAATTATGGCCATTTCCGACGTAATTTTTCATATTAACGTCGTCTTCAACGTAAATTAATTTTACATTAATATCTTCCTTTAATTTAAAGGAATTTTTAACATTAGTATAATTGTTTTCGCTAAATCGATAATTAGATACGAATAACCAATATTTTGACAAATTATAAAAAGAATTTATAGATGTCGCCAAGTCTTCGATAACTTTAAGTTCATCTACATTTTCTTGATTATCATAATATAGTTTGTAATTAAAACATAAACATATCTCCATTTTAATTCAAAGTATAATAATATCCAATTGAAAGAAACGCAATGACAATTTCCATTTTTTTTATTTTATAATCGTATAAACATGATAAATTATTCTTCTTATTTTGATGAATATGCTAATAATAAGCAAGATCCGAGCAAATATATGGTAAACATATGGTCTATAGCAATATTAGTTATTTATTTAAGAATTTATGCTGATAGTTTTCCTCTTAAATTGTCTTGGAAATTTGAGACATTGTAATTTTTTAGAAGATTTCTATTGTCCAACTTAATAACTGCAATTTCCAAGGAATTCATCAATTTTAAGGATTTATAAATACTTCCAACTACTTCATCATCATTCATTTTAAAATTTATATGAAATATAGAAAGCTCATTTTTTTAAAACCTCTAAATCATTAGGTACATCACCTTGCTAAATAATCATCTAATTATTTGCCACAATTTCGAAATATTTAGCAAGGTGATATCACTTCAGGATATTTTTAGTTAGTCGCTACAACTAACTTGCATTTTGAAATTAACATTCTTAGCTTTTTACCTGTAAACAACATTAGTATAATTTATAGTTTTTTCATATCTAGGATGCTCGATTATTTTTATTTTTAAATGGGCAAATTTATATTTTAATATAATAGCAATCATTATGAAAATTATTTTGAAAAAATGTATTTGCATAAATCTTGAAGATAGAATTGACAGATTAAAAAAAACACAAATTGAATTTCACAAAATAAATAATTATTGCCACAGTAAAAACATTCCAAACGTTGATTTAGAATTTTTCTCTGCTGTTAAAATGAAAGATGGGAGGTTAGGATTAATTAAATCGATCAACGAAATAATTAAAAAAAATTACAAAGAAGAATATATTTGTATAATTGAGGATGATATTTTCATACTTGATTCTGAAAAAATATTTAACTCATTAAATAATGTTCCTGATGATTGGGATATGTTATCGGGAGGAGGTTATTTTATACAACAACCCAAAGTGATCAATGATAATTGGATATCAGTCAATTATTTTTCGAGCACTCATTTTATTATTATTAGAAACTCGTTGTATGATACTATTTTAAAATCTGAAAATCAAGAACATCCGATAGATGCATATATTAGTAAATTATTATTGAAAGAAAAATTAAAAGTTTACGTAATTCATCCAATGCCATGCAAACAATTTGGAGGATATTCAGATATAAGAAAAATGAATGTCGATTATAATTCTAGGACACTCCCTTGGTGCAAAAACATTTATTTTTGAATTAAAAACATTTATTTTTGAATTAAAAACATTTATTTTTGAATTAAAAACATTTATTTTGAAATAATTGTGGTTCTATTAATTTTAGGATTGTCGATGACAACGTTATCTCCATAAATGGTTAAAATATTTATTCTGTCAACAAATTTAATTTTACCCAAACCAAAAGACAATAAGTGACTTTGATCACTTGATGATCCTATACCTCCTATTATATGTTGTCTCATTTGTGAAGTATTTTTATGATGAACAGTAACAGTTGCGTTAACATATTTGACATTGTTGGGAAGTCTAATATTTATAAAATTGTTACTGTGGTAATTATTCACAATGTATCCAAATATATTACCACAAGAATTTACCCACACTAAATCTTTTATTCCGTCACTGTTAAAATCAATCGAGATGGGAGTTTGAGATGGATTTCTATTGACAAATCTGTTAATTCTTTTATATTTATTATTTTTATTTTCCAGAACAACACAAGCATTCATTTTGTTATGATTAACTAAAATTTCACCTTTTTTGGTGGTGTTGAAATCTGGAATGATATAATTTTGGGAAAAAATTATATCTAATTTGCCATTTAAGTTTATGTCCTCTAACACAGCTCCATTTCCAAACGCATAGTCATCAACATTTGCTTTTTTTGAGACGTCCTCAAAAATATAATTATTTTTATTTTCGAGTAATAAGTGTTTATTAGTTATTTCTTGATAATCGTATATTCCATTTTTTGTCTTGTCTCCTTTTATATTATTGATCGAATGATTGTTTCCAATGTTCGTAAAAAATAAATCTAATTTTCCATTATTATTGTAATCACCAACTGCGAGTCCTTGCCAGCATCCATATTTTTTAAATGGATAAATTGACGTAAAATGACCATTTTTGTTAATCAAAATTTGAATTAATCCTGTGTCATTCGCTAAAATAAGGTCAGGATTTCCTGACCCAAAATCAACAAAACATGCAGTATTCGTGTTATATTCGCCTTCTGCATTATATTTAAAAGTTTGATCTTCAAATTCAAGATTCCCTTTGTTGATCAGTAATACATTCCGGCTCGTATTCGTTTTATTATTAAATTGGTATGGGATATATTTATGATGAGATATATAAGTACTGATGTATATGTCAGGAAGTTTGTTTTTGTTAACATCTGAGATTGAAATGGATGTTGGTTCTCTATCTTTAAAATCGCTGTATATTTTTTTTTCTTTAAATTTCATGTTTCCTTCGTTTAAATAAATATACACTCCACTTGGTCTACAAATAATTAAATCATCTTTTCCATTGTTATTAATATCAAAGGAAACAGCTGCATAAGTTGGTTCTTTTGATGATATACCAGTTCCTTTTATTTTATCTTCTAAAATTTTACTTTCATCATTGTACATCAGCAAAGAATCCCCTTTTCCATAATTACCACCTAAAAATAAAGCCTCTTTTCCGTCGATATTTATAACTGAGCAACCTATTTTATAATGAGATTTGTTTTCACGAGAGTACACTTTATTATTCACATTTGAATTCACAGTTGGGTCTTGATTGTCATTAATGAAGTATAAAACAGTGAAAAGTATAAAAAATATCAATATGTATTTGTACTGCATATATTATTAAAATATGAAAAAATTAAAATATGATAAAAAGAAAAAATTATTTAATTTTAAATGTTAAATTGCAAATACAAATGTGATCATTCAATTTAAGATTGACTGGGGAATTTTTATAAATTTGAATTTCGTTAATTTTAATTTTATATCTATTGGTCAATCTTCTAAATTTAAAAAATCCATTACAATAATCTATTCTAGCAAAGAAAGAATTATTTTCGAAATCATCCTTAAATAAGCTTAAATTTATTTCACATGATTCATCAGTTCCAATAGAGCACCCATTGCTTGTTACCATTAAATTAAAAAAATGTGAATTTATTTCAACGTCATCATTATACACAATTAGGCAATTATCAATGTTACTGTTCTGACTACACAAGTCAGAACATTGATCTCGAAGTTTATTTTTAATTTCTTCATATTTAATAATTTCATTTGCTACACATTTTCGAATATAATCGTTATTTGACTTATCAACATAATCGCTGACATATTTGCGAACGTTAGATTGAATTATCTCTTCAGCACTATTATTACTATCATCTTTATTTTCCACAGTGTTTGAACAAGGATTAATTTTTAAATTGTGAATTGTGAATTGATGGAAATTTTTCTTCGCTCAAACTATTATTGGATACTGATATATTTTTTCTGTACATACCAATTGCATTATCTAGCATGGTTTTTTGAGACTGTATTGTCTGTGAATTATCTGAATTATTTTGGCTGTAAAATGCAGAATCAGAATCGCATGAAAATAATGACTGAGATCTTTTTTTTGGAAATTTATTATTATTATTTTCACTATTATTTAGATTGTTGTCATTATTATTTCGATTTTCTTTATCAGTAAAATGAGGAAGATCATTTGCGGACAATGCCTTTAAATTAGCTGATGAGAATATGTCAAAATCAATGTTTTCTTCCGAATTGCTATACAAACTTCCATTTTTCCACTTTGATTCAATGGATGATGACTCACTTCTGTTATATGAATTTGGGGTACTTTTACTTTTAACTTTTTTTGCGGGTATGTCAACCCTTGAACTTTGACTATAATTAATTTTACGATCAAGTTTATCTTCATGGTTGAAATATTTAGGAGGGGGGTCAGAGTGCGATTTTTTTCTAGAATGAGTTTTAAGCGCTGAATTATTGCAATCATCGTTGTCGTTGTCGTCGGCGCTATTTTTATTAAATAAGTAAAATGCTAATAATTTATAAGATTTTGTTTCTCTAATGTCGTAACTGGAGGACTGATAATTTTTAATATCTTCAATGATCGTAGAATATTTCTTCCATTTATCATAGTTGATAATATTGAATTTCATGCATAAATCAACTTCTTCCTTTTTATAAGTGAACGTTTTCAGACATTTAAAAATTAAAGGTATTTTTGGAGGAACTGATGCCTTTAACCATTCCCTGTAATTTTCAGTTTCAAAATTTTTTTGAATCATGTCAATTTGATTATAAATTTTTTCATAATTTTTTTTGTTGTCTTTATTATTAAAAAATAATAATAGAAAGTTGCATATGGAGTGAGCACAGTCAAAATTTTTCAAATTAATTAAATGTTCAGTTATTGATACGAACCATTTTAAAGTTTCAGTCATAGAATACATTTTTTTATAATTGCATTCTGTATCACAATTTTTTAATGGATACACATCAGATATGCTAGAATTGCTCGCTTCGTGGCTTAACACAGGAATATTAGAATAAGGCGCATTTATTTCTTCCAATAACGGTTCGAAATATTTATCTTTAGTATATGATGATCTAGGTTTATAATCTAAATTTATTTTTTTTATTTTCTTAGGATCTTTTATTTTCGTATCACGAGTATCTCTTTTTTTACTTTCTTTAAGAAAAGTAACATTTTGAATAACATTTTTACATAGTTTGTGCAATGATTCATAAATCGAAATTAATATTTTTAAATTTGGATAATTTCCATTTTTGCTAGAATATGAGTAAATTTCTCTCGATGTAACTCTTTTAAATATTTTGTAAGTAATTAATGTTAATTGTTCAGCTATTTCTTTAGAATCGTAATCAGCAACAATATTATTTAAATTATCAGTAAAGTTAAAAGTTGGGCTTACATATTTTTCAAACAAATTATTGGTTAGATTTACATCGTTATGGTGACTTTTATAACTTATATCTAACACAACGTTCAATGATTTACATTTTTCATCAATGTAATTTTTTAAAATATTGTAATTCTTGTCATCGTTAATGAAATCGACTAAATAATTTTTTATCCAATATTTAAATATATCGTCAACACTTTGCTTTAAATTATAGTCTGTAGTTTTTTTCAAAAGTGTAGATATAGTTTCATCCACATTGGAAAAAAATAAATAAGTATTGAAAAAATCTATTATGTTTTTATAATTATCTATAATATTGGAGTTTTCATTTGTTTTAACAATGTAATTTATAATGTCGTCGAATGTTCCATATATTAAATGTCTATGTTCGTTAAATATTGCAGTTTTATCTTTTTCATCATCTTTATCTTTATCTTTATCTTTTTCTTTTTCATCATCTTTTCCTTTTTCTTTTTCATCATCTTTTCCTTTTTCTTTTTCATTATTTTTTTCATTATCTTTTTCATCATCTTTATCTTCCAGTTTGAATATTAAATCATCCAACAAATAGTTACCATTCATCATTAAATTATCTAACACGATATGTTTATATAATAAATTTAATTCACACAAAACTAATATTGTATTTAAAAAATTAATAAAAACTATACAACAGTTATCAACTAAAAAATATTACAACATATTACAACATTTTTTTTGTTGATTATCATCATGCAATATGCTTCCCTTGTTATAAAACTCATAATCAAAATAATTTAGATTATTTTCAATGTGTTGTTTTACATTCTCATAGATAATATTTCCAATAATGGTTGAATATTTAGCCGATACATAGTACATTGGATAAAGATTAAATAAAGGCTGAGAATGATGTTTCGGAGTTTTATCATCATAAATATTTTGAAAATTTAAATTTTGGCAATTATGACGTTGATATTCAAAGTTATACTGATCTATTTTATTTTTAAAAATAATTATGCTAGGTGGTGACCAATTATTGCCACACTTTAACTCATTAATAAAATTAATGTTTTTAATTGAGGATTTCAAATTATCTTCAATTTCTTCATCACAGATACAAATTACTATTAAGTCAGATATTATTAAATTCATTCTTTTAATCTCCTTAAATGAATCATTTCCGGATGAATCGAATATTTTTAAATCAATATGATAATTCCTTTTATATTTTTTCCCTTGTAATGTTTTTCCTAAAGTCAAAGATAATTTTTTTTTAAACTCGTCATCAATTGTTTCGTAGTGTTTTTCAATGAAAACATCATTGATATATCTCTCTATTATTGAGGTTTTTCCTACTGCGGTGTCTCCTATAAAAGTTATATTGAATGTTATTTCTTTAGTATCATCTTTATTATTTTTAGAGTGAATGATTGGAAAAACATTTTTCATTTTTATAACTAGACGCAAGAAAAATTTAAAGTGTCTAATTTAAAAAGTTCAGTAAACTGCGGGGGTAAACTCGTAATGCTTTTATTTTTATAAGTTATTTAAAATTATTTAATAAGACATAACTGCTAATATTACAAGAACGATAAAAGATAATATAGTGAAAGATATTAGAGTAATTAAATATTTTTTTTGATCTTCATAATATTCATCCTGTTTTTCTTTTACATATTGAACATCTTTTAAAATATTTTCCACATCATCGCTAATACTCATATTGTTTTTATTATATAATAAATATTTGAAAATAATTTATTATTTATAATGAATGAATGGTACGAAAACATTAATTCTGAAAAATGGAAACATTATGATCATGAAATTAAATTTATAAATAATAAAGAATATTTATTTCAAAAAGTGAATTTTAAAATTGACAGGAAGTTAATTAATGATATGAAAAAATATAATGATAAATATGCCAAATCCAGCGACGAAGATAAAAAAAACATGAGATTTGTAAATAAAGTTTATGATAATTATTATAAAATTTATTTAGTGGCTGATCAAGAAAATTTTATAGTTTCATTCACTGGGAACAGCGTGAAGCATGCGGTAAAAATGACAATACAAAGATGGTTAAGAGGAGAAAATAATATATTTAATAATATATTTGAAAATATTGAGGGTTTAAACGTTTCCTTATTGGAAATAATTTACAGTGATGGAAAACTTCCAATAAAATTTGTGAAAGAAAAAAAAGAAAACCATATTGAGTATTATTTAAAAAAGTTAAAAAATATGAATAAATTATTTGATATTTTTTTAAGATTGTATAACGATAATAACAATTTAATCGAAAACGACAGCCCCTTTTACTCATACATATTTAAAATAGAATCTAAAAATAATGTTTATTTTGGATATTTTTATGACAGAAAAATGTCCACGAAAAATATAACATTTGAAACGATTGAAAAATTAATCGATATTAAAGACGATTATATCAATAAAATGAAAAAGTCGAAACTTGAAGTTGTTAAAAAATTGAAGAATGTGAATATTCACGACTTGAGGACAATCTTGCACTGTGATCAATTATTGTTAGAATATTGCGCTGATAATAGTTTAGACGTGACTAATACATGGAACGAGAAACATTATTTTTATAAGTCAGATATCGGTTTTTACAGTAAAAAAAACTTAGGAAAATTAAATAAATATGTATTTTACAATTGCCAAATACGAGATTTATTTATTTTGAGAAATAAGTGCACAGTTACAAGGATAGATATAAGAAGTTATATTTATTCAGTGAAGAGTGACAATGAAACATTTGTAACAATGGTACAATTGCATCATCCGTATGATAATGATAATAGAAATTTATTTAGAATATTGTTGTCTTATTACTTTAAATTTTTAGGAAAGTTAAGCGGGAATAATTTAACAAAAATAGTGGATGAAATCAAAAAATATGATGACGAATTTTATGAAAGAAATACAAAGCAAAGAAGTTTTAAAAAATTAGAAAATATTTTAGAAAATACTCAGATTGGATGCTTAAAAATTAAAATATTGGCGAAAGAAATAGTTGACCCTGAAAATTCAAATTCATTTTCGTCTATAAAAATTTATGATAAAAGTGATAGAATCAATAATTATATATATGAATGCATGGAAAGTGAAGACCTTAAATCAGTTAATTTTAAGAAAAGGAACACTCATATGGTTGATTTATTAAGTTTATACAAATATAAATATCAACGATAATTGTGATTGTCTTGTATTTAACTTATTGCATTTTTTAATGATTTTTTTTTTATGTTTAATACAAATATAGAGTAATCCTTCGAGATGAATTTATTAACATTATTTTCCGATGATCTCGAAAATAGAATATATCATTTAAATGAAAGAGCAGACAGAATGGATGAGTTATCCGTGAAATACGATGAGTTCGTCAAGTTGGAAAACGAAGCTAAGGGGATAATTATTAAAAATGGTTTAGATATAAATTTGGATGAATTTAAAAAAATAATAATAACCAAAGATATGTTGATTCCTGCAAATTTAAGAGACTATCGAAAATTTAACGATGAGTTAAATAAAGAATGCATTGCTTTTTACATGACTAATGAATTAATGAAAATTTATGAAAAACATAACAATATTAACGAAAAAAGGATTAAAGAAGATTTAAATTATTTCAAAGAAATTTTAAAAATAACTAATAATTATAATTATGTAACCATCGAAAATTTATTTAATGAGCATTTTTACCAAATAAAAATAAATGAAATAAGAAAAAAAGAAAAAATGGAGGAAGTTAACATGATTAAAAATAATTTTGTTCAAATTTCAAAAAAAATACAGGAGGAAATTTACACAATTGATCCAAGCATTGAAAGACTGCAAATGCCCCTAAGTGGAATGGTTGCATTAGGCAATCAAAGTAATCAAGTTAATCAAGGTAAATGTGTAGATGATCGCTCAACTCCAATTAGTAAAATGATGCACGTTAGTCATATTTCTCAATTTTCACCCATTCACAGGGTAAGTGACTCAGAAAATATTGAAAAATTTAAAAGAGAAATTATTAAAAAAATAAATGATTTAGATGGAAGTTATTTTGACAAGAATCCAAAAACGCTTCCATTAAGCGATGCAAGTTATTTAAATGATATTGAAAAAGTCATTGAAATTGGTGAATACGAAGAAAACACTATATCGTATAATAAAAAAAAGATAGAAGAATTTAAAGATGAAATTAAAACTAGATATCCTTTACAAGAGACTGGTATTTTAACAGATTTGGAGTCATATTTTAAAAACGTGTATGTTTCAAAAGATAATTTAAATGAAGCAATTAAAATAGTGAGTGATAAATATGGCAAGATAAGTAATGTTGACAATGATTTAAAAAATGAGTATGGTAAAATCATCAGTGAACTGAAAACTTTAGGTTTAAAAATTTATAATATTGACATAGATATCGATAAAACCAAAATTGATGAATTAAAAAAAGGATATGATAATTTATCAAAGTTAAATAAAACTGATTTAGAAACTAATTTAGATAATAAAATGGATAAATTTAAATTTTTAAAAAATAATTCTTCGAGTCCACATAGTGCTCAAAATACAATTGACAAATGGATAGATTTTCGAAGTGTAACCAAATATGTTCCCAACCCAAGCGAACCATCGATGGCAAAATTAAAGGACGAAATATCTAAAAATGTGTCAGAATATTATGATCAAATAGAAAAACATGTTTCATTGTCAAAAGAAACAAAAAACACTATTGGAATTAAAATGTCTGATCGAATTGCAAGGTTATGTAAATATGTCGAAAACACTATTGGTGATTCCGAAATACAGTCGAATTCTATATCTTCTCCTCCTCCTCCTCCTCCTTCATCTTTACATTATCAGAATGAAATATTTCAAACTCAAGGGGACATTAGTCACATTGGTTTGAAATATAACATTGAATTATTAGACAATTTGATAAAAGAAGTGAAAAATGGTAGCACCGATTATGATAATTTAATAAATATAACAATTGAAAGTAACCCAGATAAGGTAGAAAGAGAAAATAAAATTAAAGAATACAAAGAATACTCTGAAATTTTAGGAAAATTTATTGAAATATTAGAATTTGCGGAAGATTCGAAAAAAATACATACAATTAAGGAAATAAAAAATACCGTAGGCATTATTTATGCGAGCAATGAAAATATTAAAAAATTAGAAAGTTTTTTGAAAATCGATCTAATAAATGAACACGTTAACAAATTAAATTATATTGTAAATGTTATCGAATCTTTTTATAATAATGCAGACAGTATTATTCAAGATAAAGATAATTTTAAAAATACTGAATGCAATTTTGATGATTTCGAAATGAAAATAAATGAAATAAAAAATAACAACATCAAAAATTTAACCGACAAAATTAACGAAATAAAGGCAAAAGCAACTGAAAAAATAAAAGAATTAAAAAAAGCAATCAAAGAAATTGAAAAACAAATAGATGAAGAAAGTTTAAGTCTGTCCAAAAATAAATTTATAATAAATTATGGTCAAAAACTTTCTGCCTTTAAAGTTATCGTTCATTCTTTAGCGAAAGATGAAGAAATAAATAGCGTTGATGGAACAAGTACGTACAAAAAATTAAGTGAGTTGAATAAAACTGACAAGTTAAATATTTTGGACGTTGATTTTTACAATGAATATATGAAAAATACAGATAAAAATCCAGGAGAATTAGAATCAGTTAAATTTGACGATGATAAATTTCCAAACAGCTTAACAAATCTTTTTGGAAAATATTCAAAAACATTTTCCACTGATGCAATAAATATTAATGATCACATTGAAAGCATAAAAGAAACTGAATTTTTATTTAACTCTTTAGTTGGAGTTTACAATCAAGGACAAGAAAAAACTACCAGAAAACGATGGGAAAAGGAAGATAATTTAAAATTTTTAAGATTTAACAATCCTTCAAATACTCAGGTTTCAATTATATTAGAAAAAGGGAAAAAAAAGGGGAAAAAAGGGACAAAATCGCAATCTCTTTCCAACGAACAACAAGAATATTATAATTTACAATTTAAAAAATATACCATGTCATCATTTAAATTTGAAACGATCAACGAAAAATTTTTAAATGGGATGATTCCCGATAAATTTGACAAATCTAAATTTGACAACTATTATTTTATAGATGTTTTATTAAAAAAATATAAAGGAATTCTGGTAAAAAATGAAAAAAATATAAAAAGTTATATAAAAAATGTGTTAATTAAGTGCCATCTCCATTTGGGAATATACCAAGATAAATTATATCATAATAAATTGTTTGATAATTCCACAGGCAAAGTAAAAAATGAAAATGAATTGGAAGATGAAATGAAATTTATTTTTAAAGTATTTACGGCAATACAGAATTACCATATAAATCAAGTAAATGGATTTAAGTATTATGACAAAGAAGTGAAGATAAATGATGATGATATTCAAATAGGAACAGTAAACGATCATAAAATTATAGATGCTAAAAATACTTATCCAGAGCTATTTAATTTTATTCAAAAAAAAACAATATTGAAAAATAAAAAATTTTCATATTGTTTGTCAGTGTTATACAAAGACGATAAAGTCAATAATACCACGGAAAAAACTATTTCTCACGATAAAGTCGATAAAGTTCTCGACAATGACGAATTTAACTGGTACATAAATAATGAGGAAAAAAAAGAAGAGACTAACGCTAAATTAATTCAACCATATATAAAAGCTGATAAAACATCATGGAAACCAAATGGCGAATATTTGCACTATTTATTTATCGTTTTCATCCAAATTAAATTAAATGATAATGATTTAAAAAAAATGGATGATGGACTTAAAACTGAAGAAAAAATATTAGACATTTTTAATGGAAAAATTATTGAAAAAACAAATACGCAAGATGATAAATTTTCATATTTTTTTGAAAACATAAGACCATATCATAATTTTTTCGAGGAATATATTTATGAAAATAGTTTAAATAGAAAACTTTTGCGCGAAATATTGGGTTTTAAAGTGGATGCCACTGCGAATAAAAATAATGGATTTACCATTACAATTGAAAATTCTGCTGGTCAAACTGTGACAAATTCAGTAATTTCCACATATAAGTTACATTTAAAAAATGCGACGGTTGACATTTGTTTTCCTTCTGAAATTGCGATAAAGGGGGAAAAAACAAAAGTTGATGAAATAATTGAGAAAGCAAATGAATATTCTGATAAATTGAAAAAATTTGCGACAGAAATTGATGAAAAAAAAGTTGAAAATACAAATGAGAAATATTCTGAAAACTTAACCACGATTAAAACAAATGTTAAAGATTGTAGCGGTTATTATAATAATTATGTAGATTACGAAAATGACGTTTATGTTACAAAAAGTTTATCTCATGAACTGTTTAAAAAACTAAGTAAAGATGATCGATATAAATGTCAAGAATATTTATTTAATGAGAGAGTAAACTTTTTAAAAATATACAGTGATGCAAGAAAGCACGTTCATGAAAACTATAATCTAGAAAAAGAAAAACTGGACAAGTTATTAAAACTGGATAATGATGTTGAAAAAATTTTAAATGAAAACAGTGGAGAAAAAATAATTGAAATTGTTAATAAAATTAATTATAGTGATGATGCAGATACAAACATTGCAAATGTTAATTTAATGGTTAATAAATTGTTAAATTTAGAAAAATATTTAAACGAAAATTTAAAAGGCGATTTAAAAAAATTTGATAAGTCAAAAATAGAAACCGGCGAAATAAATGCAGGAGACGGCACTGATGGTGAAGATAATGTTGATAAGATAATTAAGGGAATAAATGAAAAATTAAGTGGAATATTATCAATATGTGAAACAATTGAAAATGAAGAAGGCACTAAAAATGAGTATATTAAATATGTGGATGATTATAAAGTTACAGATGTTTCTGTTCCTGTTCCTGATGCTGTAAAAATTGTAGAAGGGTTAAAAGAAATAGGAAAAAAAGAAGAGTTTGGAAAATTGTTGGATATAACGTCGTTAATACCTCCACCTCCACCTCCACCTCAAAAAGGTGGCTCACATTTAAATAGTTCACTTTTACAAAAAACAAAAATTCCATTGCCAATAGTGGGAATAGTGGGTGGATTGGGAGGAGTAGGAGGAGCGGGATATCCACAGCCTTTAGAATTAGTAAATTGTAACGATATGCTAACTGAAATCGACCGCACAGTTGCGCTATCATTTGATGATATTAAGGGCAAAATAACCGGCATAATCGATAAAGTTAAAGAATCGTTGGTGAGTAAATTAAATCAATATATAAGTGGAACTTTTGAACTAGATGAATACAATAAAATTTTAAAAATAAGAAAAGAAAATTTTGACCAGTTTAAGGATGCAACTGCAGAATTGGGAAAATGGTTAAGCGATGATGAAAATAAAATAAAATATGGATCAGCAAACGAAGAATCATTAAAAAAATTAATTAAGATAAATGACGACGAATACGTAAATAAAAAAAATGAGTTTGATAAAATTGGAAAAAATGTAAAAAAGTTAACACATTTTGAAACTGATTTAAAAAAGAAAATCAAATTAATTGCGGATCAAGATAGTGTAGATAAAACTCAATACATAGAAAGTAAAAAAGCATATACTGGAGTTTTGGATAAAATAATTGAAATATTAAATAAACAGTTGGGAAATAATTTTGAAAATGTCAATGAACTAGAAAAAGAAGTTGACGGATATATTGAGAATTTAAAAAAAGAAGAAAATTCCGCAAAATTGTGCAAAAGTGTTATTTCAATCAACGAATCATCTGAAAAATTAAAACCATTCATAAATAATCTTAAAATAAAAAAAAGTATTTTAGCAAGTCAAAATAAAAAGGATGAGGAAAAAAAATGTGAAGACAAAATTTCAGAAATTAAAGAATTAATCAAAAAAATTAAGGGAATTAGTGACGAAAAAATAAATGATGCTTCTGATAAAATTAAAAAAATAATAAATGATAAAGACAACAATGTTGAAACCAATCATCCCGTTAATTTTCTAGATAACAAAAAAATTGACGAATTACAAAGTGTAGATTTAAAAAGCATTAATGGTCATGGATGGAATAATTATTTAAATTTAAAGGATGACACAACAAGTAAAACAAAAAAAGATGAACTTGAAAAAATATTGAATACAACGAAAACAATTGTAGACGAATCAAAAAAAGAATTATCAAAATTAAAAGATACATTGGATAAATGCATTTTAAACACAATTTCAGAAACTGGAGACATTACACCAGCAACATCCCCAACATCAGAAACTATTTCACTGGAAAAACATGAAAAATATTTAAAAAAAATTGATGAGTACATTAAAAAATTAAACGAAATATTTAATGAAACTTATAATGAAAATAAGGTTGAAAAAATTAAAATTGACACAACCATGAACAAAATTAATAAAATATTTAAATTGGAAAATTATGATAAATTAAAAAAAAGCACAATCGAATATTTATCAAAATTAAAAAATAAATACAAAAATGAGGATATTAAAGAAGAAGATATAGATGGCAAATTAGAAAATATTAACGATGAACTTTATAAAAAACATTGTGAATTGTACAGCTATGATAATAAAGATGAAAATTTAAAAAAAATTAAAAAGTTAGAAATTTCATTTAACGCTAAATTTGTTTTCATTAATGGCGATGATGATGACCCGATTTATGAAATAATTGATTATTACTTCAACGATGATCTTAACACTAACGATACAAGATTTATATTTGTAAAAGTTAAAAATGAAGGAAAAACAGGCAATGAAGATAACATAACAATTGAAAAAATATTAAAATATACAGAATTACCAAAAGACATAATTAAAAAATTACTGATACACAATTGTAATCAATCATCTGAATTATTAAAAACAAAAAAGTTTATGGACAGTCACTTAAAAATAATCGAGAATGA